>Ga0099364_10002662_pt1 | contig 28258 bp, 24 predicted proteins | sample TergutTh196P3_FD_73070 | JGI IMG/M metagenome (GOLD analysis project Ga0099364, IMG submission 73070) | Microcerotermes parvus P3 segment gut microbial communities from Pointe-Noire, Republic of the Congo - Th196 P3 | ecosystem: Host-associated > Arthropoda: Insects > Digestive system > Gut ... | reverse complement strand
TGTAATGGTGTATGGTCCCGGCTCAAGTGGTGTCTCCATTGACGGTCAATCAGCCGTTACAGTCAGCCGACAGAAAAAAGACCAAGTGCTTGCTGTTGGTTCGAGACCGGAAGATTTGAAAATTGCCTTTCCCGAATTGACCGTCCAAGAGGGTGAACACATATCGACGTACTTTGAGCCGTTTGGCATGGATTCACTGTTACGCGGCGTGAGTCCGGCGGATTTGCACAATCGTGATCCGAAAAATTATCCGCTTGTACAAAGAGCGGGGGGCGATAGCGAAAAAAGAGCGGGGGACGATAGTCCCCCGGTCGGCAACGGTATTCTTGCCGTATTGGACGACGGTCGCACGGTCATCTGCGGTCTTGCTCCTTGGCAGTTTTCTTCTGAGGCACAGAGTTTTAAGCGGACGTTTCGTCGGAGTGCGTTTGTATTGTCTCGGATATTGGGCAATATGAATGTCGATATGCGCACGCCGTTGGTGGAGCGTTTTCACGGCGCGATCGGTGCGGATGAACAGCGTTGGTTGGACGGTTTGTATCTCGATCAACCCGAAGAGTGGGACGATCCGTATCGGTTCTTCAGGTGGTGAACGTTCACAGAGCCCGTTGCGTAAGCAACGGAATCATTTAGCCGGTACTCCGGTTGCCCTCACGCCTATTTTCAAGTACAATGCCAGCGAGGCACGTCATAGGAAAGGGTTTGCATACCATGAAAGTCGGCGTAGGTTACAGCGATCATCCAGATACCACTGCGGCAGGAAAACAAGCGATTGAACGCGCAACCCGCCAAGCCGAACGAACCGATCCATGCGACTTGGTGTTGCTCTTTTCCACCGCCCAGCACGACCCATCGGTCTTGCTGGAATCCGTTGCTTCCGCCGTCGGCAACCCGGTTCCCATCTACGGCGGCGGAGCCGTCGGAGTCATCACCAACGAATACTACGGCTATGCAGGAGACCAAATCGGAGTTGCCTGCTTCTGGCTCGACGGTGTACAGTGCGATGTGTTAACCGAAGGCGGCATGAAGGAAAGCGAAGAAGAAACCGGCAAACGGCTGGGACAACGGCTCGCCCAACTGGGAACCACGCCCGACTCCCCCGTAATGTTACTCTACGACGCTGTCGATGTAACCAATGGTCTACGTCTCTTGATGGCAACTCCGCTCTTAAAAGGCATTGAACAGGGGCTCGGATTCTTTCCCGACCTGACCGGTGCCGGTATGATCGGCGACCTTGCGTGCAGTCCGGCTCAACAATGGATAGGAAACTCTGTCAGTGCGTCGAATGCCATCGCGCTTGCTTTTTCAGGGGATATTCAGGTGGACCACGTCATCATACATGGTTGCCGACCCGCCACTCAATATTACACCGTTACAAAGGCATCGGGACCCGTCATTCTCGAAATCAACGGCAAACCGGCGATCTCCTTTATCGACCAATTGCTGGACTCGGCTATTCCGCCGGAGCAGTATCCCTTCTTCCTGATTTTCGGAATCAATCATGGAGAGCGATGGGGACACTATGACGAAAAAAATTACGCCAGTCGGCTCTGTTTGGGAATCGACAAAGCAAGCGGCGGAATCGTCATGTTCGAACCGGACATGGTAGAAGGTACAGAGTTCCAAATCATGTACCGCTCTATGGAACTGGACTACATCAAGCCCAAAATCGAAAAAGTTTTTGCCGATATTGGCGATAGAAAGCCCGTCTTTGCCATGTTCATTGATTGTGCGGGACGCTGCGCCGGCTATGCAGGATCAGACTTGGAAGACGCACCGGTTATTCAGAAAGCCGTTGCCGGTCGAGTGCCGGTACTCGGCATGTACAACGGCGTGGAAGTCGCACCCATCGGCGGACAACCCCGAGGTCTCGACTGGTCGGGTGTGTTCTGTCTGTTCTCGCAAAGCAAAGACGGCAGCGGCGGTAGTACCAAAAAAGCGGACGCGGAACAACATGCTTGGCAATCGCATATCGTGAGTCCTGTATCGAGAGAAGTCTCTTGTGATGCAATAGTGCGGATGTGTGAGCAAAACGTGGCGAAGATTTTATCTTTCGACACCACTTCGACCGCCATACGTATTGAACTTGAACAAAAACGCCGAGGCTTTGCCCTGCTTGCCGAACTAGTGGTGTCTCTGCGGCAGAACGCCGATTATGAAAATGTGTTCATTCCCGTTGCGAGGCGTGTCAATGCCGCCCTTAATATGCAACGCTCTGTTGTTTTGGAAAAGCAAGCCGACGGACTTTTTTCGGCAGTGGTGCTGCAAGGATATTCGGCAACAGAAAAAATCGCCCTTGCCGGTCGGCGCATTGATGTACCGCCGGAATTGCTCGACACAGACCATCCGGTACTTGTTACGGGAGATGATTCGGCAGACCGATTGAAAGATTTGCGGGAAATGATCGGACTGCCCTATTTTGTTTCTTCTCCCATTGTGTTGGGCGGAGAACTGTTTGCTATTCTCATTGCCGGACGTTGTGTCGAAATGGTTCCCTATTTCACACGTCTGAGTTACGGCGACGGAGAAACCATTCAAACGATCAGTGCGCTGTTAGCGTCTGTGCTTTCGGAGCAGCGTTTGATTGCCGCCGAGGAACGCAATCGGATTATGGTCGATGCCATGCCGATGGCTTGTATGTTCTGGGACGAGAATGGAACCCTTACCGACTGCAATCAGGCTGCCGTTTCTCTCTTTGGAACGGCAAGCAAAGAGGAGTTGCTCGACCGGTTTTATACAATGGAACCCGAACGTCAGGCGGATGACCGTCTTTCGAGGGAAAAGGGGGATGAGATTATCAAAACGGCATTTCTCTCCGGCGTAGTCAAGTTCAAATGGACGCACCGAACGGCAACCGGCGAGTTGCTTCCTGTGGAATCGACGCTGACCCGTGTTCCGAAAGGAGAGGGCTATACATTGGTCGGCTATATCCGTGATTTGCGTGACCAGGAATCTGCTGCAAGATATACGAAGGCGAAGAACGAATTCTTGGCATCGGTCAGTCATGAAATCCGCACCCCGTTGAATGCGATTCAATCGATGGCACGCGTTGCAGAAGACCTGAAAAATATCAGTGCGGATCAACAAAATCTCATCCATCGGGGGGTGCAGTCCATTACATTATTGACATCGGCAATCGAATCGATTTTGGATTTTTCCAAGATCGATTCCGGTCAATTAGCATTGGAAACCGTCGATTTTTCCCCTCATGACTTGGTGGAGGGTATCTGCGATATGGTGCGTAAGAATGCCGAAGAAAAATCGTTGTATCTCCGTGTCTCTTTCGATACCGATGTTCCTGACATACTGTTGGGCGATGCGGCGCGGTTGCAGCAAGTGCTGTTCAATATCGTGATGAACGCCGTGAAGTTTACGGAGACCGGCGGTGTGGAAATACAGGTTTATCGGAGCAACAACACCGCTGCCGATACCGTCCCGCTGATATTTGAAGTCCGCGATACCGGAATGGGTATCTGTGAAACACAAAGGGCGCATTTGTTCACACCCCTGTTTTCTGCCGAAACGGCTTATGCCCGAAAACATACGGGACTCGGTATGGGGCTCGCCGTCAGTAACGGCTTGGCAACGCTGATGGGAGGAAAAATTACGTGCGAAAGCCGATTAGGAGAAGGCAGTGTTTTTAGGCTTCATATCTCCTTCACACTGTCGGAAAACAAACTCCTGACCGCAGGAGAAAGCGGTATTCTCATTGGCAAAGACGTATTGCAGGGAATGAGAGTCCTTGTTGCCGAAGACAACAAGATTAACCAAATGATTATGAAGGAACTGTTGACTTCCGTTGGTTGTGCGGTTACTTTCGCGGAAAACGGTATCAAGGTATTAGAGTGTTTGCGTGAAGGCGTGTTCGATGTGGTGTTAATGGACATCCAGATGCCGGAGATGGACGGCTTGACGGCGACGGTTCAGATTCGTTCCGATTCTCGTTACGATAGTTTGCCGATTTTGGCAATGACGGCGAATGTCGGTGCGGAACACATTGCGGAAAGTATTCAGGCAGGAATGAACGCTCATCTTGCGAAACCGGTCGACGTGAAGAAGTTATACAGTGCCTTAAAAACATGGAAAAGGCAGAACCGGTAAAGGCAGTAGTGTTGCGCTAAATGAGAATTCTTGCCCCCTGGGCGGGTTGAGTTACAAACGCCGACGGTTCAATGCCCACTGCGGACTGATACCGACTCGTGATCGCTTTCAAAATTTCTTCCGTTTGCCGCGTCTCAATAAGCGACACCGTACAACCGCCGAACCCGCCGCCCGTCATTCGGGAACCGATGACCCCCTCAACCGACTGGGCGATTTCCACGAGACGGTCAATTTCAGGACACGTAATTTCAAAATCCTCTTTCATCGAACGATGACTCGCATTCATCAGTTGTCCGCAGGCTTCCCAATCCCCTTTTTCGAGTGTCGATGCCATTGCCGTCGTCCGGTCATTTTCCGTAATGACATGTCTTGCCCGGCGGTAACATAAATCGCCGTCCGGCTCTTGATCGAACCGGTTCCGTGCCGCTTCCAGCATCGGCAATGTTGCATCGCGCAACATCGGTACGCCCAGCAATTCGGCGGCTTTTTCGCACTGGCGGCGGCGGTCTGGATATTCACTGCCGGTCAACTCATGCTTCACATTGCTGTTTACAATCAACACGGAAATATGCGGATCCGCCATTGGAATCATCGTCGGTTGTTGACTTCGGCAATCGAGCAGCATGGCATGTCCTGTTTGTCCCATGACGGCAATGAATTGATCCATAATTCCGCAGGGCATTTTGGCGTACTTGTGTTCCGCCTTTTGACAGATCAATGCTTTCAGTGCCGGCTCTAATTGCCGCTCCCTGATGGCTTCGATGAGTGTGGCTACGGCAACTTCCAGCGATGCACTGCTCGACAATCCGCCGCCGAGCGGAACGTCGGAGTTGATCACTGCCCGGAAGGACTTGATTTTGGAACCGGCACGCAAGCAATAATGGACGGTGCCTTGCACGTAACTCGACCACACGACCTGCTCCGGCGGCTCCGAGGAACCATCGGTCAAGATTGTGGCGGACTCATTTTTATTGACGCTGAACACCGTCGATTCGTCCCCCTCATTGGGGGCAGCGGCGATGACGGTGTAGCGTTCGATTGCCATCGGAAGGACGAATCCGTCATTGTAATCGGTGTGTTCGCCGATGAGGTTGACTCGTCCCGGTGCGGCAACGAGCCAGACCGGCGGCACTCCGTATTGTTTGATGAAGGCGGATATTGTTGCGTCGAGGAGATTCTGCATGTCGGTCATTGTATCGAATTGTGCGGAAATTACGAGGCATGAGCATCCCCCTTTCCGTCCGCTGATAGTCATGGGGTACTACTAAACTGCTTGCAAAAATGTTAGAATGGAGGTTGCTGTTTCGGCAGGTTAACCGGGACAGCATTGTACGAACCCTAACCCCCATTCATTATGGCATTGAGGAGGACAGGACCACCGAGAGACTATCGAGAGCGGGACAAGCAGCGGGTCAACGAAAGGATTCGCGTTCCCCAGGTCCGGGTGGTAACCGAAGACGGAGAGCAATTAGGCATTATGAGTACCGCCGATGCTCTCGACAAAGCACGCCAGGCGGGACTCGATCTCGTTGAAGTGGCAGCGGACAGTAAGCCGCCGGTTTGCAGAATTATGGATTACGGCAAATACCGTTACCAACAAAAAAAGCGGTTGGCAAAAGGTCACGTTCACCAATCCAAACTGAAAGAAGTTTGGCTGCACCCGAAAACCGGCGAGCATGACCTACTGGTGAAGGTCAACAAAGCCAGAGAGTTCTTAACGAACAAGGATAAAGTGCAGATCGTCGTCAAATTTAGGGGACGCGAAAACGCTCATGTTCAGGAAGGTTCGAAAGTCCTGTACCGAATGATTGAGATGCTGGAAGATGTCGGCAAAATCGAAATTCCGCCGAGACCCGGACACAGACAAGTGCTCTGTACGCTGTCGCCGAAGTGAGACATTTTTCACAGACGATAACTTATGTTACGGGTTCTGTGTCCGATCTGCGTCTCCAACTCCACGACCAGTTTGTCGAACCGCCTCGTGAGTCGTCCGCTCGAACTCCACGAACATCATCCGCCGAAACAATCACCGCCTTTCCAAAACATGGACAAACTCCTTTGTTTTGTCCGCCTTGTGATTTCTGTTATCGTCCCGGTCGGCTTTGAAACGTTGGTAATCCGTTATGACTAAATCGTAATGCCCGTATCGAGACATGATTTTTCTGATTATATCCAACGGCATTAAACCTTCGTTATTGTAACTCAAAAAAACGTACTTGAATTGTGCGTTTTTTAGTAAGTCATCGAACTCTTTTTCGACTTTGCTGCGACTGCACCAGCCTGACTTTTGATATTTCCGTAAGCCGGTCTTTCCGTGTGGTACAAAGTCGTCATATTTTGCAATCGTATTAAGCATGTGATAGTTCGCACCATACTGCCGGGCGTTGTACGGCGGGTCTAAATACAAAATGTCCCCTTCAATTTTTTTGACAAGAACGTTACTATCTTCGTTGAAAACTTCGTGAGTGTTATCATTAACCTCAAACTCGGCAGGTTCAAGCATCAATTCTTTCTGTGCCGTTTTTTTGAGATGTTTTAGATAGGCACCGTAAACCGAAGCAGTGTTTGCTAACTTGTCCGCACTTTCGAGCAAACTTGCCGAGAGGAAATAGTACAGGTTATTGCCGATCTTGCCGGTTTTTTTCCACTGTTCGATACGCTGCCGAATGGTGTCGATTTTTTTTCCATTGTAATCGGAAAAATACTGTCTGCCTGATCCGCCGCCGAGACAATAATGTCGATAAATAAAGCCGGTGTCAATCAAAGGCAAGCGGTTTAATTCGTCGACGTATTCCTTCTTGTCCGGTATGGCAATGTGGTTTTCGATATAATTTTTGTTCAATACATAACTGTAATACTCACAATCATTGGCAATAACTTTCTTAGTGCTTGTTTTGAAAGTGCGTCCAACGATTCCTGTGCCTGCAAAGAGATCGCAGAACACTCTTTGAGACAAATCTTTACCAACAATACTGCAAATGGTGTCTTTGATGAAACTTGACAGTTTGAATTTTGAGCCGATGTAGTTCATGCTTGTATTGTACCACTTACCATGAAAAATATCGATACCTGCCGTGAGTAACAACTCAATCGGCGAAGCAGAACTGCCGCCGCTTTTTGTGCCACAAAACAATGTGCTTGTATAGCATTTACAAATAGGGTACAATACACTCTCACAAGATTGGCAAAGGGGTTCTTATGGCAAAACAAAAATGGAGAAGACGAAACAATATATCTATATCGTTCAGGCATCGTTGGAACCTGCCAAATGCAAAATCGGCAAGACCAACGACCTCGAACGCCGGTTGAAAGAATATAACAACATGACCGGAGTGTCCAAAGAGAACGTTTACCAGTATTTGTTCACCTGTGAAGTTAAAGACATGGCACGGGTGGAAAATGCTATTAACAAAGCATGCTCCGATCTTCGCGAGGAAAAAAGCAGGGAAATCTATTTTTACAATCCTGCCTTGTTTAAGAAGTATGTCGATTTTATTAAATCACATAAATTATTTGTCAAAGAAATTTTTATCAAGTCGGAAGAGCAGAAACAGATAACAAAAGTTGTGCGGAAAACCACTCCGTCTCTTGAAGAGCGGGGATTGTCCCAAAAAGATGTACTGCAAAAGGCGCAAAGAACAGAGAACGACGAATTTTATACCCGATACGAAGATGTCGAAAAAGAACTGTCGATGTATCCTAAAAAAATCTGGAAAAACAAAGTCGTGTTTTGCAACTGCGATGATGCAGTGGACGATGACAAAAGGAACACGTCGGCGTTTGCGTTGTACTTTATGCTGAACTTCAAAGAACTGGGATTGAAAAAACTCATCTGTACTCATTACAGCGGTACGGTGGATTTGTTCAATCAGGGTCCCAGGGGGTATATCTTTACCACAAACGGTTATCGTGAATTTGAAACCCCGAAGGGTTATGATGGCAGTTTTGACCATCCTCTGTCGTTGAAAATCCTCAAAGAAGAGGCGGATATTGTTTGCACGAATCCGCCGTTTTCGAGGGCGAGAGATTATTGGGACACCATCATAAGAAGCGGCAAGAAGTTTATCATCATATCAAACATAGCAAATCCTATTACAAAAGCATTTATTCCCTACTTCAAAAATAACAAAGTATGGGCTGGATTTAATGAAGTGGATTGGTTTCTCAATCCTAAAAGAGAACTTACCAGAGCGGCAGGACACTGGTACACAAATTTTCCTATAAAAAACCGACCCAAACATAAGTTATTAAAAATAATGCCGTTAAAAAACATACCGGCAAAATACAAAAAAATTGACGATTCAAAAATGTTGCTGGTTGATAATGGCTACATTCCAAGCGATTACAAAAAACCTTTTGCAGTATCGGCACGCTCGATACTAAATGGATTATTGGAAAAGGAATATAAAATTGTCGAACAAAATGAGGCTTACATAGCGTTTGTGAACGGTAAGCAATGCTTTAGAAGGGTATTGGTTCAGAAAAAAGAGGGTTGACTATGGACATGAACAATAAAAAAATTGTACACAGAACGACTCCATCTCTGGAAGAAAGAGGCGTTTCAAGAAAGGATTTATTACAAAAGGCGCAAAAGATCAAAAACGATGAGTTCTATACCCGATATGAAGATGTTGAAAAAGAACTGTCGATGTATCCTAAAAGCATTTGGAAGAATAAAGTCGTGTTTTGCAACTGCGATGACGCTGTAGACAAGGACGAAAGAAACACTTCGGCATTTGCATTGTACTTTATCCTTAACTTCAAAGAACTCGGATTGAAAAGACTGATCTGTACCCACTACAGCGGTACGGTGGACTTGTTCAATCAGGGACCCAAAGGATATATCTTTACAAAAAACGGCTTTCGTGAATTTGACATTCCGAAGGGTTACGACGGCAGTTTTGACCATCCTCTGTCATTGAAAATTCTCAAAGAGGAGGCGGACATTGTTTGCACTAATCCGCCGTTTTCGAGGACGCGGGATTATTGGAAAATTCTCATTGAAAGCAAGAAAAAGTTCATTATAATTTCCAACATCACGAATGTCAAAAATGACGCATACATTCCCTATTTTATAAAGGAGAAGGTATGGGCAGGTTATCATGAAGTGGATTGGTTCCTCAATCCTAAAAGGGAACTGACTCGGGCGGCGGGGCATTGGTACACAAATTTTCCTATAAAAAACAGACCCAAACATAAGTTATTAAAAATAATGCCGTTGAAAAACATACCGGCAAAATATAAAAAACTTGACGATTCAAAAAGATTGCTGGTTGACAATGGCTATATTCCAAGCGATTATAAAAAACCTTTTGCGGTCTCGGTTCGTTCGATATTAAACGGTTTATTGGAAAAGGGATATAAAATTGTCCAAGAAAAACAATATCGCCCCCACATAAATGGCAAAGAGGTTTTCGCAAGAGTATTAGTGCAGAAAAAACATGAGTGATAAAAAAATTGTGCGTAAAACCACTCCGTCTCTGGAAAAACGGGGTCTGTCCCAGAAAGATGTGCTGCAAAAGGCGCAAAGAATCAAGAACGACGAGTTTTATACCCGATACGAGGATGTCGAAAAGGAATTGTCGATGTATCCTAAACGAATTTGGAAAAACAAAGTTGTGTTTTGCAACTGCGATAATGCCGTTGACGATAACCACAAAGAAAACACCAACTATGAAAATCCTATCAAACGTCCACGCCAAACACATTGTTGAATGGAGCAAGGACAAGCCGGAAGTCTACCTGCTTTCCGCCGATCTGACGAGTTCCTGCGAAGCAAATCTGTTCCGAGATGCGTATCCCGACCGGTTCCTCTCGATGGGAATCGCCGAACAAAATATGCTCGCCTTCGCAGGAGGAATGGCGCGGCAGGGGTTCGTACCGCTGATTCACACGTTTGCCGTTTTCATTTATCGCCGGGCGTATGACCAGATTGCCATGTCGATCGCCTATCCGAATCTGCCGGTCAAGATGTTCGGCTTTCTGCCGGGCATTCTCACACCGGGCGGAGCGACGCACCAAGCGATTGAAGATATTTCCGTAATGCGTTCATTGCCGAACATGACGATTCTAGAAAGCGGCGATGCAGGGGAAGTCAAATCCGTGCTGGACATCGCCCACAATGTTCCCGGTCCGGTTTATGTTCGGCAACTGCGAGGTGAAGTGCCGCTGCTTTTTCCGAACAACAAACCGATGAAATTGGGAAAACATCGGAAGTTGTCAACAGGCACCGACTTTGTTTTACTGACCAGCGGTATCTGTACGGAAGAAGGTATGCGTGCCGCCGCTGCATTGAAAGACAAGGGAGTTAAACTGACTCATTACCACATTTCGACGCTCAAGCCGTTCGGACATCCTGACATTATGCAGGCGATTGCCGAGAGTCGATACGGTGCGATCACACTTGAAAATCACAGCGTCATCGGCGGACTCGGTTCGATTGTTGCGGAGCAAATGGCGGAAGCCGGGATCGGTAAAAAACTGTGTCGGCTCGGCTTGCAGGATACCTTTGCGCATGGAGCGAGCCGCCGTTCTCTGATGCGGGAATACGGATTGGATGCCGTCGCTTTGATCGCCCTTGTGGAAAAGATTTTGAACGAAAAGTTCGGCATTACGGAGCACGATCTTTCGGAAACGTACACGCCTGCCGTGCATAGCAGTGCCAAGGCGGAAGCCCTTTGAGGTAACAGGGACGCATTCGTCAGATGCGCAACTGATTCGTACCACCGTCAGAGTACCGGCTCTGCCATCCTCTACCCAATGTTCACGTCCCTGGCAATCTTCGTTTTGTCGTGATGTCTATTGCTTTTTGCGGGTACTCATGGTAGCATGGCACGCACGGTGTCCGAGAATTTACGTCCCGACTCTTACACATTGAAAGGAGCAAACATGCCGCGATCCCATGTTTCACGCCGCCGTTTTTTGAAGGCTTCCGTTCTGGCTGCAACCGGCACCTTCATTCCTTATTTTGAAACCGCCGATGCAGAAGAACGAGCCAAGCCGCATTCGGCGAACGACCGGGCGCGAATCGGAGCAATCGGAATGCGTTATCAAGGAACCGTCATCACCGACAGGGCAGTGGAACATGGCGATGTCGTCGCCATCTGCGATGTCGATGAAGAGGTCGGCAAGAAAACCGTCGAACACTACGGCGGCAAGGCGGATTTTTACGTTGATCACCGGAAACTACTCGAACGCAAGGACATTGATGTCGTGATGATTGGAACGCCTGACCACTGGCACACGCCGATTGCGTTGGACGCTCTCCGAGCCGGCAAGGATGTTTATCTCGAAAAACCGATGACGCTGACGGTCAAAGAAGGTCCCATGCTCATCAGAGCGGTCGAAGAAACCAAACAGATTCTCCAAATCGGATCCTGGCAACGGAGTGATGAAAACTTCCGGTTGGCATGCGAAATGGTTCGAGCCGGACGCATCGGCACGTTGCAAACGGTCGAGGTCGTGCTCGGCAAAAATCCGGCGGGAGGACCATTTTCAATCGTCGATCCGCCGTCCCACTTCCACTGGGACCGCTGGCTGGGACAGGCACCGTTCGTCCCGTACATTGTCGAACGGTCTCATTACACCTTCCGTTGGTGGTACGCCTATTCTGGAGCCCAGATGACGGATTGGGGAGCGCACCACATCGACATAGCCAGTTGGGGAATCGGCATGGAAAACGAAGGACCGATAGACGTGGAATCCACGGCAACGTTTCCGACCGTCGAAAACGGTTATGATGTCGCCACCAATTACAGTGCCAAGTACACCTATCCGGGCGGAGTCGTCATGACTGTTCTTGACGAAGGCAGAAACGGCATTATGTTCAATGGAACTGAAGGGCGCATTTTCGTCAATCGTGGAACCGTTTCAGGAAAGCCGATTGAAGATTTGGCTTCGAATCCGTTTGGACGCGGCGACTATAAGTTATACAACAACGACAATTTCGACCGACAGCCCCGGACGGGAAAAATTGATTCGACTATCAATCACATGGGCAACTTCTTCGACTGTTGCCGGAACCGAAAGCAACCGGTTGCCGATGTCGTGTCGCAACACAAGTCAGCGAATCTCTGTCATATCGGAAATATTTCCCAGCGTCTTGGTCGCAAACTGAAATGGGATCCCACGAGCGAACGCTTTCTCGACGATCCAGAAGCGAATACTTGGCTGAAAAGGGAACAGCGCAAAGGATACGAATTCGGTTAGTGAATGGTTTTTTGGGGGGTTGCAGACCGAAACTGTTTTCTTGTACATGGCTGAATTGTTACAAAAAGGGAACCGTCACAACAAAATGAGCGAAAGCCTGTCAGTATGATTGTTTTGTTTCACAGTGTCGAATTTTAATACTTTTTCGGAAAGCACATGCTTTTTCCATGTATCAAGATGGTAATTTATGGTATTTTTTTTCTTTTTCGATATAATCAAGGCAACGGATGATGGGGTTCTCTATGAGGATTGCAACGACAGCGCGGCAGGATTGTCGATTTTGACATTCAGAATTTCTTCGTAAATCACCAAATATGTCGTACCACGACGCATTGAACTACCTCGCTCAAAAGACATCGGTCATTGAATTGTATAATCAGTGGGGCGGAAGGGTGGCGGTTTGTCCCGATTGGAACGGCAGAATTTTGACGAGTACCTGCGACGGACTAGACGGAAACAGTTTCGGCTTCGTCAACGTTCAAGCGATTGATAACGAACAATTTGAAAAATTCGGCGGTGAAGACCAATGGACGATCTCGCCGCTCATCCATCCTTTTACCGTTGACAACGTCAAGGAAAACAAAACCGCCTTGCAGCAAACCCTCTCGATGACAGATGCCAATGGTGTGCCCGTCGACGTTCATTTATCGCGTTCAATTTCTCTGCTGAGTCGGCAAGCAATCGGATCATGGTTCGGCGATGCCGTTGCCGAGGCACTCGAACAAGCAGATGTGTCGGTCGTGAGTTTTCGCACCGAAAATATAGTTCGATCACAGCAAAAGGCACACATTGCCAGCCGGCAGCGGGGAATGTTCAATGCAAGTCCGCACACGACTGTCATCGTGCCGACGGTGCCGGAGGGTTTTGCACCGAAACCAATTCCGGTGGAGATCGACTATCTTGGAAGATCACCGCACGGGCGGATTCGGCATCTTCCGCAAACCCTTCTTTTCCGGGCAGATGGACAGGGACGCTGTCGGATAACGATACCGTTTTCCTCTGCGCCGCCAATTATCGGAGCAGTCGAACTCCGACAGGGAGTGCTGACTCTTTGGACGTTCGACTTGCCGAACGGGTCTGAAGAAGACATCATTCGGATTTACAACCCTGGTCGGTCTCACGGCAACGAGTTGGACTGGGCGACGTACCACGAAATAAATTGTTTTTCGTCGGCGCAGGAATTGTTGCCGGAAAATTCTCTGACGTATTGTCAATGTACGCTTCACCTCAATGCCGACAACAAGGTGCTTGACGATCTCGTCCAGCAGATATTCGACGTTTCCTTGGAAGCAATCCGGTCTCGATTTTGGTGAGGAGAGGCAAACGTATAATCCGCTCTTCAACATTCGCGGTTCGTTATTGCATACTGTAAAATGCCCATGATTGCACTTTTTTCTCTGCGAATCTTTGTGTTCTTTGTGCCTTTGTGGTTCAAAAAGGATTAACCACAAAGACACGAAGGAGAAAAGGTAAATTATTGCCGTGCCGCAGTATAGCAAAAATTGAAGGGGCAGGGAGATTATAGTCCCAGTGCATCAAATATCTCCAGCATGTCCATATCATACACATCGACAAGGATCATAAATACCGCAAAAGCCGTGAACAATACGAAAGGAAGCACCACAAAGAAGCATCCTAGCCGGGCAAGAATTTTAGAGCACGAGCGGGTGGGAGTACGACGGTCGCAGATACCAATAATTGCGAAAACAAACGCCAAAATCAGCAGAAGCGCATTACATAGCGACCACCCAAGAAATAAAAACAATCCCAGAAAAGGATTGGTAGGATTGAAAACATTTTCTGCTAGGAAATGAAACACAAAAGGCATGCTTGCGAAAGATGCAATCACAAAAAAAGTGAGGGCAATCGAAAGAATGCCTCACTTTGCACGCGGCAATCGTTCTTTCAGCGGCGGCGGGGACTCATTTTGGGACATCGTTGCGGTAGGGGTTGAACATTTTACACATTGCACCAAACGTGAACTGCAACCGAGAGCCGGAGTACCGGCTAAATCATTCTTCGTCATCCGCCAGTTGCGCTGACACCACATCCTCTACCACTCCTTTGCTCGAAAACCCTCCGGCACATCCACAATCTCGACGGCTTTGCCGGATTGGACGATCACGTACATTCCATTCTCATGAGCGAAGTCCATTGCATCGCCCTCGATAACCGCACCGGCAACTGCTCCGACAAAACGGCGTTTGTCCTTTTTGATGTCGGCAACGCGGCGGAATTTTTTCAAACATTCCATGTGTTTGCGGACACCCTTTGTTTCCAATGTCGTTTTGACTTCAATGAGGATAGCAACATCACCGTTTTCCAAAAACAGGTCAATTTCGCCTCGCAAGTCTTTGGGCAAAGTATGTCCAAATTTTTTGTTTCGGGAATGGGATTCGATTTCATAGTCCAGGGCTTTGAATTTTCTGATGATATTATCACCGGCTACCATGTGTTCGATGATCCTGCCGATGCGGTTACCGAGGTTGCCGACTATTTTTTTTGTTCTTTTCGTCTGCAATTCCGCTTTCTGCATCCGTCGGTCGAATTCGGCACCTTGCTCCTTGAGCGAACGGCGAAACTCCCGATGTTCCTCTCGCATTTCTCGGCTGTTTTCTCGAATCAATTCTAAAACACTTTCATAAGTCAACGGTTGTTCAGACATTGTTTTGATCCTTTATTTCCATATGATTGTAGCACGAACAGGGATTCGTGGATTACCTATTCAAGCGGACAATCCGCTCCTTCAAGTCAGCGATTTCACTTTCCAACTTACCGATTCGGTCTTGCTGGCTGGTTGCCAAATGGATCAACGCTGCTATCGCTCGCTGCGGCTCGATAATGCCCATAGAACGCATATTGCGTTGCCACCACGTGCCCGCAACGGCAGGCAATCTCGGAAGAAACTCCTTTTTCAATTTCGTGAGCAAAGCGTCTTGATCAACACTGTCCATTGTAATCTCCTGTTTGATCGGTACTTCGGTGCTTCTACTCTTCGTCATCCGCCAGTTGCGCTGACGCAATAATCTGCTGCTGAATGTTGCCCGGCACAATGTCGTAACGCAAAAACTCAATGCTGTAACTTCCCTGTCCGCCCGTCATCGAAGCCAATGTCCGATTGTACGTCGTTACTTCGGCAAGCGGCACTTCCGCCGTAATCGTTTGCATGCCGCCTCCCGCATCGTCAATGCCAAAAGGACGACCACGACGGTTCGGCAAATCACTGTTCACATCCCCGACGTTCGCTATCGGCACCGTAATCTCCATTTTGACAATCGGTTCCAACAACGCGGGTTTCGCCTTCTGAAAAACCTCTTTGAACGCCATCGAACCCGCCGTCCTAAAAGCATGTTCGTTAGAGTCCACATCGTGATACTTGCCGTGATAGAGTTCCACGCAAACATCCTGCACTTGGTAGCCCGCGATGACTCCCTTGCCCATCCGCTCCTTAAAACCCTTTTCGATGGCAGGGAAAAAGTTCGACGGAATCACTCCGCCGACAATGCAGTCCACCCAGAGAAAATTGTTGGTCTCGTCGTAATGATGATCCTTGTACGAGGGAAACTGCGCCTTGTTCGGTGCATACGTTTCGGGATCGGTGCCTTTGGGGAAAGGATACATTCTGATATGCACTTCGCCGAACTGTCCCGCCCCGCCGGATTGCTTCTTGTGCCGATACATTCCGTCGGCATTCGCTTGAATCGTTTCCCGATACGCAATTTTCGGTTCGTGCGTGTCCAGTTCGACCTTATCCCGGCGTTTGAGCCGCTCCTGAACGATCTGCAAATGCAGTTCGCTCATCCCCGTAATGACGAGTTGTTTTGTTTGCTCATTTCGTTCAACCGTAAACGTCGGGTCTTCTTGCGTAACTTTCCCCAGCGCACCGGAAAGTTTCGCTTCGTCTCCGCGGCTCTTGGGGGAAGCGGCAAGTCCGACCATCGGCGTTGGGAACGTAAACGGCTCCATCGTATGATCGCCTAGCGTTGTGCCGGTTTCCAACTCTTCCAATTTCGCAACGGCAACGATCATGCCGGGCGTTGCTTCGTCTATCGGTTTCGTTTCGTTCGCCTGCATTTGGAACAACTGAGCGATTTTGATTCCCCGGCGGCTCGTCGAAGCGGACAGGGATTGACCGTTCTTAAGCGTACCGCTGTGAACCCGGAGAAAACTGAGTTTCTGCACAAAGGGGTCGATTCGGGTCTTGAAAACTTGAGCGATCACCGGTCCCGCCGCATCGGGTTTGATTTCTGCTTCGTCGCCGTCGGCATTTTTGGTGTTCCGCTTGATTTTATCCGGCGCAAGCCCACAAAGAGCGAAAACGTCCAGCAGTTCTTTGAGACCGGTTTTCGTCTTGCCGGATATACACACGACCGGCACGAGCGTCCCGTCGAGTACCGCCTGCTGGATCAGCGTACCAAGTTCCGCTTCGGTAGGCGGTGTTCCATCGAGATATCTTTCCATTACGGCTTCGTCGGCGGTTACAATCGTTTCGAGCAGCGCATCGTGATAGGGGGAATCGGCATCGAGCGCACTTTTTACACCCTTGAAGTTCTTCCCTTCGCCGTCCGGTGTGTTGAACGGCACACATTCGGGACCGAACACTTCTTTGACGAGTTTGAGCAACCGTTCGAAATTGGCTTTGTCGTCATCCATTTTATTGAGGACGATGATTCGACCGAGTCCGAGTTTTTTGGCTTCGGCAAAGACCCGGCGGGTATTGACTTCGATGCCTGACGACGCGTTGACAACGACGGCGGCGGTATCGACTCCGTTGAGTGCGCCGATGGTCTGCCCGATGAAGTCGGGATAGCCGGGCGTGTCGATGATGTTGAAGAGTTTTCCTGTGTGTTCAAAGTGGATAACACTGGATTCGACGGTGTATTTATGGGCTTTTTCTTCGTCGTCGAAGTCGCAGATGCTCGTACCGTCGTCGACGCTGGCGAGTTTTTTAACGGCACCTGTTTCGTTGAGTAGTGTATCGGCAAGGGTAGTTTTCCCGGATCCGCCGTGTCCGCAGAGAGCAATGTTACGAATATCCGATGGTGCGTACTTGGGCATGAAAAAAACCTCGTGGGCAAAAAAGGAGTTAACAGGAAAGAGTCCTCCATTCTATCAAATAAAGGGCAAAAATCAAGCCCCAGCCTTTGTCTTCCGCATGAGCAAGTAAATCAGCAGAGCGATCAAAACAAGATTGCCCCCAATGATAAGTCCCCAAGGACGGCGAGGTTTGAATTCGCCCGCTTCGAGTTTTCGTAGGAATTCGACTCGCTCGTGTTCGTCCACCGCATGTTCCTGATGCCGTTCCAATGTCGAAACCCAGACATCTTTGGGCACGAGTTTTTTCAACTCATCAAGACACAGTGCCGCCTTGTCCAACTGCCCGGTCTCTTGGTAACTCATGCAGAGTAGCCGCAAAACTTCCGTAAAGTATCCCCCTCTTTGTTCGCGTAAAGCAATGGGATCAAGATCGAGTGCCTGCTGCCACCACGACGTTCGGATATTTTCAAACACCTCGATAGCCTCTGTATAGGAACCTTCATCAAAATAACTTTTGCCGATTTCGAGGAGAATCACGACGGTTTCCTTATCGTGCGGCACTTCATGAAACCAACGGTTTAGAAAATCTCTGTAATCTTTTCCTCGTTTGAGAAAGGCGGCTTCGGCGAATTTCCTCGCCGTAAAGGATTTTACCTCCTTGCTAGTCGAGGGGGTCTTGCCGAATGCAATCATACCGGCAATCGCTTCTTGCAGGCTTCCTTTCTGGAGTAGCGTTGCTGCTTTCTCTCTCTGGAAAAATGCTGTGTCGAGTCCCATGCCTTGTAATAAGCCGCTTTCCGTCAATTTCGGATTTGATGCAAGTAAAGCAAGGGCTTCGTCGTGTTTTTTCAGAGAAGCACTAGTATCTCCCTTTACATCTCGAAGCAAACTGGCTTCCGTTTGCCGAAAGAAGATCAAGCGTTGCTGCAAGTTGAACTTCTGCCAGTCCTCCAAATGTTTTGCACTTTCCAAGGTGAGTTCTTCTGTAAACCGTGCATAGTATTCCAACACAGATTCAGCATGATTTCTTGCTGTTTCACGGTCACCTCTCTCGACAAATTTTTCGTACTGTATCTCATGTACAGCACCCAAATGTCCAATAGTTACCAACCTCCAGTAGACCGAATCATCCAACGTCAAAGCCTTGAGCATCAATTCTATAGATTTATCATACTTCTCCGTAGAGTTGCATGATCCTGCCAGGTTACGAAGAACATTCCCGTTCACGGGAGAAGCGGGATTTTGATCAATTACGAGGAGAATCTTTTCGACCCACTCGTCTATTTCGACGAGCTGTCCAGGATCGTTCAGAAATTCTTCCCAAATGACCTCGACGGGATCAGTTTCCTGAGCACACGTTGTCTGGCAACACATCGTCCCACAAAACAATACAACAGACGAGAATAGCCATGTTCTTTTCATTACGATTTCCTCCACCAAAGGTCTAAATATACTCCAATGCTAAAACCCCTCAAAAAAAACCTAAATTTTGCGGCAAAATGCGTGTTTTGCGGGGTTTTTTCATTGTTGACCCGAAAGTAAAACGCTCCTTTGTGCGACAGGGAATTTACAAGCAAGAGAATCTATTGTCAAGATAGGATGCCATCGACGCTTGCCAGTTTTTTGACGGCACCTGTTTCGTTGAGTAGGGTAGTTTTCTCTGTCCCGACGTGTCCGCAGAAAGCAATGTTACGAATATCCGATGGCGCGTACTTGGGGGATTGCGCTGCGCTACATCCCCGGCTCTTCGGTCGGCTATCGCCGGCACAACCGTCTGGAGGTCGGTTGCCTACCTTTTCCACTCCAACTCTGAACCTGTCGACGGACTGACTGTTAATGTGGAACGATAGAAAAAACTCTTGCCGAAAGTGGGAAACGGTGTATAATGACCACTGGATGGTTTTTTGCTCCGAGTGGTAGTCTAAACACACAATGAACATTGAAGAAGTTGCCGAGCGTTTCAAAGCGGACAAATATGCAGTCGAACAGACCGGCATCGAAATCATTGACATCAGGAACAATTACGCCAAAACGAAGTTGGTCGTCGGACCAAAACACATGAACGCTCTCGGCACCATGCAAGGGGGAGCACTGTTCACTTTGGCAGACTTTACCTTTGCCGTGGCACTCAACGCCGGTAAAGAAGAATCAACAGTGGCGATTGAATGCCACATTTCCTTCCTCAAACCCGTTACCGGGGGAGTATTGTTCGCTGAATCCAAGTTTATTTCCAAGTCCCGATCACTGATCGCACAAGACGTTATCATTACCAACGAACAGGGAAATATCATCGCAACATTTCATGGACGCGGCTTTATCCGGCAACCGAAGACATAATGGACTTATTTCGTAACATAACCCCAAGGACACGATGATTAGGAAGACAATTACTGAGATGGATTTCATACTGCCCTTGCGGCAAAATGTTCACACAGAACAAACAGAGCCGCAATTTTTATACTGCGCAAGGAGTCTCGCAATATAAAAATTGCAACTCTGCTGGTGTCTTGAAAATTCCGACTCTCTCGTATTTTTTATCCGCCAGCAGAGTAAAACCTACACATTGGGAGACGGACACTATGAAACAGACAATAGACTGGCAGCGGTTTGCCAAAATCGTTCATTCGGCATCGAAAATTATTCTGACGATTCATCACCGTCCCGACGGGGACTGCATCGGTAGTGCTTTGGCAATGCGTCTCGTGTTGTTGTATCTTGGCAAGGAAGTTCGCATATTTGCTCCGCATCGAACGCCGCCGACGCTCACTTTTCTCGATCCGAATCTGTACGTAACGGCTCTCGAAGATATGACCGAAGAGGATACTCAATGGATGAAAACTGCCGATCTCTTTTTCGTTCTCGATACAAGCGCTTGGGCGCAACTTGGCGACATGGCGGTTCCTTTCCGGGAAAGTTCGATCAAAAAAATCGTTCTCGACCATCATGTTAAGGGGGACGACATCGGTGCGGAAAGATTTGTTGATTCCGAAGCCGAAGCAACCGGTGCGCTTGTTGTGCGGGCTGCCGATGCGCTCGGCGTTTCGATTTCCGATGAGATGGCTCGATCTGCGTTTGTTGCTCTGACGACCGACACGGGCTGGTTTCGGTTCGCCGGTGTTACAGCGGACACTTTTCACACGGCAGCGAGATTGGTCGAGGCGGGCGTGGAGCCCGACGCAATGTACAGGGAAATTTACGAAAAAGAATCGTTGGGGCGGATTCGTTTGATTGGTCAAACGCTCTCGAAAACGGAATCATACTTGAACGGTCGATTGATGCTCTCATGGATTCGGCTTGACGATTTTGAGGCGGCGGGAGCGCACGCTTCTGATTCGGAAGACATCGTCAACATGCTTTTGCAAGTCCGGGATTCCAAGATGGCGGCATTGATTTCGGAGTTGAATGATGGGACATTCAAGTTTAGTTTTCGGAGTCGCTGTTCGATAGATTGCAGTGTATTGGCGGCGCAGTTTGGCGGCGGCGGACACAAGAAGGCTGCCGCAGCATCGTCGCCGTTGCCTTTCGAACAGGTGAAACGGGCGATCATCGAAGCGATTACGAAAGCGTTCACGGAGACCGCCAAGCCCACTGTACCCTGTCAATGAAAGGTCTTTTTCCTTCGTGTTTTCTTTGTGGTTACTATCCCGGCGGATAAAAGTTCACAAGCGTTCATGTATTCGTGTGTGTATTTTTTGCGGCGTAGAGGGGGATGGCGAACATGCCTTGAGCCGTCCCACTCATCCCATTGTGCTTGCAACGGTCAGCAACCGCAACGTTGTTCCGCTTCTCTACACGAGTACTCGTCACAGTTAGGCTACAGTGTTGAAAAGACAATATTATTTGCTATACCGTGTAACAGTGCGGCACGAGGATGCTATTCCCCTTGTAAGCACGTCAACACACCTTCATCGGTGGCAATCACCATCCGTTGAGGAACTATCGCAGGAGCAGCAAACAATTTTCCAGAAAGTTCTTTAGCCTCAATCAATTTTCCGCTCTCGACATCAAGAACATACAACGACGAGTCGCCCGAAGGAACATAAACCCGATTGCCCACGATGACCGCCCCGCCTTCGATTCGTCCCTTCGTTATGTATTTCCAACGTTCATCACCAGTCTTGGCATCCAAAGCGTACACCGTTCTGTCCATCCCTCCGAAGATGAGGGTGCCTTCGTGGTAAGCAGCAGGCGCACGCACCGCCTGCCGCATCGGAAACCGCCAAATAACTTCTTCCTTTTTCCAATCGACCGCTAAAAATTCGTTGCCTTCCGTGCCGACAAACGCAAAGTCTCCCGATAGGAGCGGTGTCGAACCCGTCGGCGACTCCAAAGGAATCCGGCTCACTGCCTTCCCCGTATCGAGATTGACGACATGCAAATTCGAGTCACAACCCGCCACGAAACAGTTCCGACCGGAAATTGACGGAAAACAGCGAATCTGGTCTTCCGTTTCGTATTCCCAAACCAGTTTACCCGTCGCCGCTTCCAACGCAAAAAGCGTACCGTGTTGCGAACCGATGATCACGCGCTTCGTGTGATCATCAATGTTCGGACTATTATCGATCATTCCTTTGGTATCGAAAAACCATTTTCTCGCTCCCGTTTCCGCTTCCAGAGCATGTAAGATACCATTGGTGTCTCCTACGAAAACGAGTCCGTCGAAATAGGCAGCGGAAGCGGCAATGTCGGTGGAACCTTCTGGTTTGCGAAACGTCCATTTCGGTTTTCCCGTTTGAAGATTGAACGCTGCCATTCCTTCGTCGTTGCTTCCGATGAAGATGGAGTTGCCGACCACGATGGGCGTTGCTTGATAGTATCCCTTTTCGAGCCGCTCTTCCCAAACGATTTTGAGTTTATCGGGGAACTTTTCTATGCCGACAGCCCGACCGTTTGCAGCGGCATCGCCCCGGTATAATGTCCAGTCAGCAGCGCGGCAGTGGGCGATGCCAAACGCCAAAATCAATGCAAAAATAATGGTTTTTTTGCTTGTCATGTTCTGTCGCCTGTCTGTTGATTTAGATTGAATATGCTAAACAAACAGAGCCCGTATCGGTAGATACGGCGTTTTCGGTCTCACACCGGAGTTTCCGCTCCGGGCTCTGTGAACTTTCATCTGTCTGGCGGTAATTATAGCCCTAACTATGAAAGGAGTCAATCATGACAAAAAACCTAAACGAAGTGTCGGCTGGTGCATGGGACACTAATCGACTTTTTCTGCGTAAACAACGTAATCGCTGAAAATTAGGATCAACGAGACAACACGCCGAACGATCCGGTCGCTCCACTGCGTTACGCTCCCGGCTTTCATTTTTTGCTCAAAATTTTCCGGCAAAATCCTAAACGACATTTTGCGGTTTGCCGTCGAGAAACGCCCGAAGGTTTTCAACGGCGATTTGTAACAATCGTTGCCGAGCAGCAAGCGTTCCCCAAGCGATGTGCGGCGTGATGAAACAGTTCTTCGCTCCGATCAGCGGATTAGTCGGACTCGGCGGTTCCGACGAAAGAACATCGAGACCAGCACCGGCGATTGAACCAGAATTCAATGCCTCCGCAACCGCAGTCTCGTCGAGGAGCAAGCCGCGAGAGAGATTGAGCAAAAATGCTGTCGGCTTCATCTTGTCGAGTTGAGCAGCACCGATCATTCCATGATTGTCGTCCTTCAACGGACAGTGCAGCGACACGACATCGCTCCTACTCAAGAGTTCGTCGAAATCGACAAACTGGACTGCTCCAGACCGCTCACCGGACAACAGCCGGGGACCATAAGCAATGGGATTCATTCCGAGGGCATCTGCAAGAATGGCAACTTTTTTGCCGATGGTTCCATAACCGACGACACCGAACGTCAGACCCGCAAGTTCGACGAGAGATCCATTCCAGTAGCAGAAGTCGATGCTGCGACACCAATCACCGTTTCGGACAGATTCGGTATGTTCACTCAAATTGAACGTCAGGTTCAACAGATGAGCAAGCGTCAACTGTACGACCGAATCGGTACTGTACTTCGGAATGTTCGTTACGGTAACTCCACGTCGCCGTGCGGCTTCGACATCAACGACGTTGTATCCGGTCGCGAAAATGCCGATATATCTCAATTTCGGCAATTGCGCAAGCACGGCATCATCAAGTGTGACTTTATTCGTGAGAACGATTTCCGAATCGGCAGCCCGCTCAATGACGAGTTCCGGCGCACTGCGAGGGTAAACCGTGAGTGTGCCGAATTTTTCAAAGCCGCTCCATTTCAGATCGCCGGGGTTCAGAGCGTGTCCATCAAGAATCGTGACATTCATCGGAATTTTCGTATTAGAGAGTAAGTTTCTATCGGTTTGAGACTTTCATTCAAGAGCATTATACCATAGCACGCCGTAAAGTGCTCTACTGCGGCACGGCAATAATTTGCTTTTTTCCCTTCGTGTCTCCTTTGTGCTCTTTTAACCGATTGCTGTAAATTATCCCACTTCATCGAACAGTGCTTCCACGAATTCATTGGAATCGAAGACAGCCAAGTCGGCGGCGGACTCCCCCAATCCGATAAACTTCACAGGCAAATTCATCTGCTTACGGATGGCGACTGCCACGCCTCCTTTTGCTGTGCCGTCCAATTTCGCAAGCACCAGACCGGTACACTGTACGGCTTCCGAAAAATGTTTTGCCTGACTGATGCCGTTCTGTCCCGTCGTTGCATCCAAAATCAGCAGGACTTCATGCGGGGCTGCGGCAGTAGAATCTGCGTCGTCCGATCTGACTGCCGCAGTATAGGCTTTGCCGATTACGCGCCGGATTTTTTCCAACTCCTGCATGAGATTTTTCTGCGTTTGCAGTCGTCCCGCCGTATCGACGATGCACACATCAGCATTGATTTCCAATGCTTTTGCGACAGCGCGGTGGGCTACGCTGGCAGGATCGCTGCCGCTCTGTCCTGTTACAATCGTCGCACCGAGCCGATGAGCCCAAACGGTCAACTGTTCGACGGCAGCCGCTCGAAAGGTATCCGCCGCACCGAGTACCACGCTTTTTTTATCGGAAATGAACATCGACGTAAGTTTTGCAATCGTGGTTGTTTTTCCGCTTCCGTTGACTCCGCAGACCATGATGACGGTCGGTCGCGTTTCGGCAAAGACGATGGGGGCGGTCGGCTGCGCCATTGTCTCTTTGAGTTTCGTTTTGACGATTGCCAGCACTTCGTGCATTTCGGCGACCCGGCTTTGGAATTGTTTGCGTATCTCGTCGGTGATTTCCTTTGCGACGGTAACGCCCATGTCGGTCTTGACGAACATTTCAAACATTTCGTTCAGAAACTCGTCGTCCACGAGTCTGCCGGTCGATTTGAAAATATCGCGGATGTCCGTATTCAAAATCGAAACGGTCTTCGCTAGTCCTTTTTTAATGCTGTCGAAAAATCCCATGAGTATAATTCTAGGGTGTAGCCGCCATTTTAGGGATTCGATTCACCGGAGTTTCCACTCTGGGCTCTGTGAACTTTTATCCGCCGGGCAGAAGTCATTATCGCTACGATTACAACAAAAGTCAAGGAGGTTTTGTAACTTCACAAGAGCGAATCATGCCTCTCCGTCCGTACCGCTCTTGAAGGTTTGCCGACTTCGTGTTAAACTCCCCGCCATGACACGTTCTTTGGCAGACGCATTACATCAGCAGATTCTCGTCTTCGACGGTCCGATGGGAACCGAACTCTATCGGCACCACATCTTCACCAACCGGTGTTTTGAAGAACTCAATCTGACCGAGCCTCAACTCATCGAACGCGTCCTGACCGACTACCGAAATGCTGGTGCCGATGTCCTCACGACGAATACCTTCGGAGCAAATCGACCCAACCTCGAAAAATATGGACTCGCCGAAAAACTCGCAGACATCAACCGTGCTGGTGCTGAAATCGCCCGAAAAGTTGCCGGTGATGCCCTCTTCGTTGCCGGTTCTATCGGTCCCCTTAAACGCACCGCCCTGCACGGTGCCGAAAATACCGAAGAACTGGAAAGACTCATTCTCGAACAAGTTGATGCACTCTGGGAAGGCAACGTCGATTTCATCATTTTTGAAACGCAACCTTCCCGAAGAGCAATGGAAGTCTGCGCCCAAGCGATGCAACAGCGTCCGCAGATTCCCTTCGTGTTGTCCTGTGCGGTCAGTTTGTCGCACGGCGGACTTCACGCGGTAACAAGCGAATCGGGAGAATCCATTGCCCGGCTCTTCGCTCCCTTTGACGTTGACGTAAAGCCCAGCGCTCTCGGACTGAACTGCGGTTCCGGTCCCGAAGGATTGTTGGTTGCTGTTGAAGAGGCGGTCAAAATCGTTAATCTGCCGCTCATTGTTCAGCCCAATGCGGGTACGCCGAAAAAATTCGAGGAGCGACATCTTTACTTTTGTTCTCCCGAATACGCCGCCACTTATTCGATGAAGTTTGCCCATCTCGGAGCGGCAGGCATCGGCGGATGTTGCGGAATGACTCCCGACCACATTCGGGAAATTGCCCAAATGGTCAAGCCGCTCGCCAAGGCACACTCCGCAAAGATCATTCTGAAAGATGCCCAGCCGGAAGTCGCGGAACAACCGGAAGTTACGCTGACCGAACGCTCCCGACTGGGCTGGAAACTCGCTCATCGCTCCTGGATCACCACGGTCGAACTGGTGCCGCCGAGAGGATATGATTTGACCGACATTATCGAAAAGAGCCGGAAACTTTGCCGGAATGGAGTCGATGCGATCAACCTGCCGGATGGTCCCCGGGCAAGTTCACGCATTGCGCCGCTGGTGGTTGCCCAGCGGATTCTGAACGAGGCACACATCGAACCGATTCTGCATTTTTGTTGCCGGGATCGAAATCTGATCGGAATGCAAGCCGACCTCTTGGGTTGTGCGGCATCGGGTATCCACAATTTGCTCTTCGTAACGGGAGACCCGCCGAAACTCGGTATGTATCCCGATGCGACGGGGGTGTTCGACACCGATTCGATGGGCATGGTCTCGGTGCAGCGTCGGTTGAATAGGGGAATCGATCTCGGCGGTCAGGCAGTTCAACCGGCGACGAAGGCGGTGATCGGCGTGGGACTTGATCCGACGGCACTGGACCGCAATCGGGAACTTGACCGGTTCCGAATGAAGGTCGATGCCGGAGCGGAGTTTGCGATTACGCAACCGGTCTTTGATCCTGATGCGTTGATTTCGTTTTTGGACGAGATCGGCGACTTACCGATACCGGTCATCGCGGGGATATGGCCTTTGGCGAGTTACCGCAATGCGGAGTTTATGGCGAATGAAGTTCCGGGCGTGGTCGTACCGGACTCGACGATGCAGCGGATGGCGGCGACGGCTCATTTATCAAAGGAGGAGCAACTGTCGGTCGGCGTGCAGATTGCGCGGGAGATGATTGCTCATGTTCGGCACCGGGTCAATGGTATTCAAATTAGTGCGCCGTTTGGACGTATCGACATCGTACTGTCGGTGTTAACAGAGTCCGCTACCTGAGTCAGGTTTGTCCCTTGCTGACGCGTCGGGCTCTGTGTGCAGGCGCAATCTAAAAGACTGCGGCTTTGTTACCGGCGGCGAGGATGCTTTGGATGCGCACGCACTCTGTACCGGCTAGGTTATTTTTGGCATGCCGTTGCCTCATGGAGCAGCCACACCAACAGTCCCTTCTGGGCATGGAGCCTGTTTTCGGCTTGCAATACCACACGACTCTGCGGCGAATCCATTACCTCGTCCGTAACTTCCAAGCCACGACGTGCCGGAAGGCAATGTAAAAACACCGCCTCACTCCGTGCCCGGGCGAGCAACCCGCCATTCACCTGATACGGTGCGAAAATCTTCTTCCGCTCCGCCTCCTCACTCTCCTGTCCCATACTGACCCAAACGTCCGTATAAACCACGTGAGCATCCTGCACCGCCTCCGCCGGATTGTCCGTCAAAACAACGTCAAAGCCGCTCATCGGCGACGCTCCAATCAAGTGCTTGATCTTTGCCGGGTCAAACTGGAAGGGAGCCGGTGCCGCTATCGACATTTTCAACCCCAGTTTCGCCGACGCACGAAGCAAACTGGCCGCCACATTGTTCGCATCGCCGATCCACGCCAATTTAATACCCTGTAACTGTCCAAAAATTTCCCAAATCGTTAACATATCGGACAATGCCTGACACGGATGCGCTTGATCTGTTAATCCATTGATGACCGGACAGGTACTATACGTTGCCAAATCCACAACGCTCTCGTGTTTCAGTGCCCGAAACATAATCACATCGACCATCGAACTCAACACTTGCGCAATATCCTTGGCTGATTCCCGTTTGCCGAAGCCGATTTCACTGCCGAGGGACATTGCCGTTCCGCCGAGTTGAAACATGCCGGCTTCAAAACTGACCCGCGTGCGCAACGATTGTTTTTCAAAAATCATGCCCATCACTTTGCCTGCCAGCGGGGTGGAGATTCTTCCCTGCTTCAATTCCCGCTTGATGGTTGTTGCCCATTCGAGAATCTGGTGGCACTCCTTCGTCGTGATGTCATTCAATGTAACGAAATGTCTCATGCGGTTACACAACATTAGTCAAAGGAATCATTGTATCCTTTTTTCCCGATTTGACAATCGACCTGCCGTGGAGGGATGTTTGGCGTTTAGCAGGGCGCATCAAGGTTTTTTTTGGCATTTTTCCCCTTGTGCGCTCATAAACTTATGCGGATGCTATACTTGACTTGTTCCCTAACCTCGTCATTCCGACGAAAAAAACGTCATCCTTTTTCCTGACGCTTCCTGACGTAGGTTATGTTAGACTTCGCTTGAAAATTGAAATCGGAGACTGTGAGGCAACGCACGGAGTAAGCCGCCGTGTCCGCGCTGCCAAAGAGTGACGACAGTGAGGGTTTAGGTCGTTTTTCCATTGCTCACTGCCTTATTTAATCAAA
>Ga0099364_10002661_pt1 | contig 28259 bp, 31 predicted proteins | sample TergutTh196P3_FD_73070 | JGI IMG/M metagenome (GOLD analysis project Ga0099364, IMG submission 73070) | Microcerotermes parvus P3 segment gut microbial communities from Pointe-Noire, Republic of the Congo - Th196 P3 | ecosystem: Host-associated > Arthropoda: Insects > Digestive system > Gut ... | reverse complement strand
TAACGCCTTTGGCGAGGCGAGGCGTTGCAAGCGCGAACTGGCAACGGCGTCTAAGTTCGATTTAGAAGATGTTGAATACCAAAGGCTAATCCCCACAAAATGGCAGCTTGAGCGAGAGCATAGTGTGACGGTGGAAATAAATGGTGTGACGTCAATGGTCGTAAGCGAAGAAAAAGTAGAGGCTGATATGCGTATGCTGGCAAGGCAAAACGCCGCAGAAAAATTGAAGAGCCTTACCGAAGCACACACGCTAGCACGGTTCAAAATACAAGAAGCAATTCACGATATCACATCTGAACTGGAGGACGACAACCATGCCGAAACGTAAAAACTCCCGCAACGCCAGCGGCTCCGGGTCTATCCGTCAGCGCCCGGACGGAACATGGGAGGGGCGGTACAGCGTCGGGACGAATCCGGGGACGGGCAAGCCAATTAGAAAGTCCGTTTATGCCGAAACACAGCGTGAAGCCGTGAAGAAGCTCGACGCTATCAAGGTCGCGATTGCCGACGGCACTTTTATAGAACCGTCTAGGCTAACGGTGGGCGCGTGGTTAGATATTTGGGTATCTGAATATTGCGGCAACCTAAAACCCCGCAGCGTTGACAATTACCGTAGTGTGTGCCGTGTTCACTTAAAGCCGGAAATCGGCTCGACAAAATTATCAGCATTGTCGGCACATATGATACAGACCATGTATAATGGACTCCACAAGGGAACGGCGGACAAGCCGGGATTATCCCCCAAGACGCTCCGCAATACTCACGGTGTATTGCATAAGGCTTTACAGCAAGCCGTTAAGTTGGGATATATCCGCTTCAACCCGTCCGACGCTTGCGAACTACCGCGCATGGAGAAAAAAGAGATAAAGCCGCTTGATGAAGAAGCGATACCGCGCTTTCTAAAAGAGATACGCGGCCACCAATGGGAAAACCTCTTTATAGTCACGCTCTTTACGGGTATGCGTCAAGGTGAGGTGCTGGGGCTTGAATGGTCACGGATAAACTTTGAGCGAGGCACAATCTTGATTGATAGGCAATTACCGCGGAATTACATCAAGAGCGACGCCGCGCTTACTACGCCCAAAAACGACAAGAGCCGCCGTATCTCCCCCGCACCTTTCGTAATGGCGGCGTTGAGAGACCAGCGGCGGCGGCAAGCAGAACACCGTTTACTTGCCGGGACAGCATGGACGAACACAAACCTTGTCTTTACAAATCCGCTCGGCCAGTCCCCGGCACACTGCACCATATCCCGCACATACAAGCGCATTGCGCAGCGGCTGGGCTTTCTTGATTCACGCTTCCACGATTTGCGGCACTCCTACGCAGTTGCCGCCCTGCAATCGGGCGATGATGTAAAGACTGTTCAGGAAAATCTCGGACACCACACAGCCAGCTTTACGCTCGACATTTACGGTCATGTCACCGAGCGGATGAAAGCGGACAGCGCTTCCCGGATGGAGCGGTTTATACAGAGCGTAAATATAGGTTAAAAAAAGGCCGTATAAAAAGCTGTTAGGGGTAAACGTAGGGGTAAAACCTCAAAATTAAACAAAGAAAAAACCCTGTAGTCGTTGCAACTACAGGGTTTTCCGTTGGAGGCGCCACCCGGACTTGAACCGGGGGTGAGGATTTTGCAGACCCTTGCCTTACCACTTGGCTATGGCGCCGCTTTTTTTGCTAAACGCGCCCACAAGGCTCTGTGGGCGCGTTGGAGCGGAAGACGGGATTCGAACCCGCGACTTTCACCTTGGCAAGGTGACACTCTACCACTGAGTCACTCCCGCATTTGAGGAAGAGCCGCAACGGAAAGGGAGCGCTTGCGGCTAAACACGATCGGTGTTTGGTGCCTCCGGTCGGAATCGAACCAACGACACGAGGATTTTCAGTCCTCTGCTCTACCAACTGAGCTACAGAGGCATTTCGGGAAGAATCGAAATTTTGCGGGGAAAAGTGGCGACCCGTAACGGACTCGAACCGTCGACCTCTAGCGTGACAGGCTAGCGTTCTAACCAACTGAACTAACGGGCCGTATTCTGCGCCCTGCGGACGCCTTGCCTTTTGGTGGGAGCAGAGGGACTCGAACCCCCGACCCCATGCGTGTAAAGCACGTGCTCTCCCAACTGAGCTATGCTCCCCTATTTACGGCAGCAGATGTACTATAACAAAAGTTTTTCCGTTTGTCAAGCATAAATTTCATCTGAAGCAAATGGTAATTTTTGTTTACTAATGGTAATTATGTTTCACCTCCCCCTCTTGCAAAGCGAAACGTCATATGCTATACTATGTTCAGAGAGGATGTGACGCCATGCCCATGGAAATTGTTTTTTGGCTTGCCGTTCTGATTGTCTGCATCGTCGTTGAGGCAAACACGGTCTCCCTGCACTTCCTTTGGTTCGCGCTGGGCGCGATAGCCGCCATCATCACCGCGCTGCCCGGCAGCCCGCTGTGGCTGCAAGTAACCGTATTTTTCGTCACCTCGGCCGTGCTGCTGATATCCCTGCGCCCCACATTCAAGCGGTATCTGAAACGCCGCGGCGCGCGCACCAACGCCGACCGCAACATCGGTGAAACGGGGCTGTGCGTCGAACGAATCGACAACACCGCCGGACAGGGTGCGGTACGCCTGATGGGCAAGGAGTGGACGGCACGAAGCGCCGACGGCGCGGTTGTTGAAGAAGGCGCGTTGGTTCGCGTGGAATCCATCTCCGGCGTAAAGCTCATCGTTTCGCCGCTCCCCGCGCCCGCGCCCGCTGAAACTGAAGCCGCTATTCTATAATATAAGGAGGAGCAAATCATGTTTTTTCTGTCCGGCATCAACGTCACCCCCATTTTAACCGTAGTCATCGTCGGCTTTATCGCCATGCTGGTCGTCGTCTCCAACATACGGGTTGTCCAGCAGGCACGGAGCTTTGTCATTGAGCGTCTCGGCTCTTTTCACGCACTCTGGGGCAACGGCCTCCATTTCAAAATCCCATTCATCGACCGCATCGTCGCCAATGTCTCCCTCAAGGAAAAGGTCGCGGACTTCCCTCCCCAGCCGGTCATCACCAAAGACAACGTCACCATGCAAATCGACACCGTTATCTATTTCGAGATTACCGACCCCAAGCTGTATACATACGGCGTCGAGCATCCAATGGCGGCCATCGAAAACCTCACCGCCACCACCCTGCGTAACATCGTCGGCTCGATGGAGCTGGACCAGACCCTAACCAGCCGCGACATCATCAACACCAAAATGCGCGCCATCCTCGACGAAGCCACCGACCCGTGGGGCATCAAGGTCAACCGCGTGGAACTGAAAACCATCATGCCGCCGCGCGAAATTCAGGACGCGATGGAAAAACAGATGAAGGCCGAGCGTATGCGCCGCCAAGCCATCCTGCAGGCCGAGGGCGAAAAGCAAAGCCAAATCCTTGTCGCCGAAGGCGAGAAGCAGGCCGCCATCCTCCGCGCCGACGCCGTCAAGCAGGCCAAGATTTTAGAAGCCGAGGGCGAGGCGAAGGCCATCCTTGAGGTTCAGTCCGCGCTGGCAAACTCCATCCGTATGCTCAACGAGGCCGACGCGAAAGACTCCGTGCTGAAAATCAAAGCCTTTGAAGCCTTCGCCAAAGCGGCCGACGGCCAAGCCACCAAAATTATCATCCCCAGCGAGATCCAAGGCCTTGCCGGTCTCGCGGCGGGGATTAAAGAGATTCTTTAGGAAACGCCTCCATCAGCAGTCTTACCCGCTCCGCTTTGACGGAGCGGGTATTCTGTCCCGGCATCTCCGCCGCCGCCGTACCCGCGCGCCGCGAGTATGGGAAAACATGCAATCCGTCCGGCTTGAGCCTTTGCAGGTTTTGAAACGTCTCTGCAAAATCCCCGTCGGTTTCTCCGGGAAACCCGGCGATGATGTCGGCGGTGATAACCGCGTCCTTCCATGTCCCGCGCAGCCGCTCGAAAACGGCGAAGACGTCCGATACCCCGTAGCGGCGATTCATCGCCCCAAGCGTCTTGTCACAGACGCTTTGCAGAGACAGATGAAACGCGGGGCGAAAATTCCCCTCCCCCGCCAACGCCTCGACAAACGCGCCGTCCGCCCGGCGCGGGTCAAGCGAGCTTAACCGCACGGGAACCGGCGCCGCGGCGCGGCAAACGGCAACCGTCAAATCCGCCAGAGACGGATTGTACGACGAGATTTCAATGCCCGTCAGCACAATTTCAACCGCGCCGCCCGCCGCCGCCCGCCTAGCCGCCCGTATCACGCTCTCGGCCGGGCGCGACCTCGACCGCCCTCTGGCTTGCGGCACCTTGCAATAAGCGCAGCGGTTATCGCAGCCGTCCTGTATCTTGAGGTAGGCCCGTGAACGCCCGATAGGCCGCGCGTCCGGCAGAGTATCCTCATAAGTATCCGGCAATGGCTGCGGGGTACGCCGACCCGGCGCGCCGTTTACCGCGGCCTCCAGCATCTCGGCAAAGCCGGCCCGATTCGCCGTGCCTCCAATCAAGTCAATCCCTTCCATATCAAGAGCCTCTGTCTGCGGAAGGCAGCCGCAGACAGCCAGCAGCGCGCCCGGGTACTGCCTGCGCAGCTTTCGTATGGCGTTTCTCGATTTTTTATCGGCGGTGGAGGTGACCGTGCAGGTGTTAATGACGACGGCGTCGGCGCCTCCCTCTCCGGGCGCGGCGACGGTATGGCCCCGCAGGCGCAGAAATTCGGCCATCCCGGCCGATTCCGCCTGATTGGTGCGGCACCCGAGGGTATATAGGGTAATCTTCATAAAAACACTTCCGTATCCGCGCCGCGATTTAGCTTTGTTTTCACTTGCGGTGTTGGCTCATTCGAGGTATAATGATTATAGCATGAAGAGCGCGGGGAACGCAAATGCCGCGCACCCTCTTAAAGAAAGGAGACGCCGGAAATGAAAGATTTTTCCGTTCAGCTTCTTACGATTGAAGACGTCAAGCGTTTTGTCAACAGCGCCTGCCTCCAGCCGTTCGATATCGACATCATCTCGGGACGGCATGTCGTGGACGCCAAATCTATCTTAGGCCTATTCTCGCTCAATTTGTCCGCGCCGATTACCGTGAAAGTCTACGGCACGGAAGAAGACGGCCGCGTATTTTTCGAGACGGTGAAGGATTTCGTCCTGTAGGGGCGGTCTGCGAATCCCCGCAAAAGAACAAGCATAAGAATCCCCGCGTGGACATATCCTCCATTAGATAGGAGGCATGGCCATGCGGAGGATTTTTTGTTTTCTTTTTTCACTGCTGATACTGCTGCCGGTTTCGATAGCGGACGACGCGGAAGTCTTTGATAGCTGGGAGCCGGTCGAGGCCGCCGCTTCCGGCGTCGCCGGTTCGCTCAGCGTTCCCGCGCCCTCGGCCATCCTTATGGAAAGGTCTACCGGCGCCGTACTCTATGAAAAAAACGCCGATGAACGCCTTGCCACGGCCAGCATCACCAAGGTGATGACCCTTCTCCTGACTATGGAAGCCCTTGAGCGCGGCCAAATCGCTTACGGGCAAAAGCTCACCGTCAGCCGCGCCGCGATGCGTCTGGGCGGCTCAACGGCGTTTCTGCATGAGGGCGAAAGCTACACGGTGGACGAAATGCTCAAGGCGGTGACCATCGCCAGCGCCAACGACGGCTCGGTCGTTCTGGCGGAAGCCGTCGCGGGAACGGAGGAAACCTTTGTCGCCATGATGAACGAGCGGGCGGCGCAGCTCGGCATGACCGGCACCCATTTCGTAAACTGTCACGGACTGGACGACCCGCAGCACTATACCACGGCGCGGGACGTCGCCGTTATGTCACAGGCGCTGCTGGCGCATAAAGAAATCCGCAACTACTCAACCGTCTGGCTTGACGCTCTGCGCGACGGGACATTCCAGCTTGCCAACACCAACCGGCTTGTGCGCTTCTACGAGGGCGTCACCGGACTGAAAACGGGCACGACCGGCAAGGCCGGAAGCTGCGTCTCGGCTTCGGCCGAACGGGACGGCATGGAACTGATTGCCGTCGTGATGAACGCCGGCAATACGGACGACCGCTATGAATCGGCGCGGAAAATGCTGGACTACGGTTTTGCCGGCTATGCGGCCATGACCGTCTGGCCCGACGAGGTGCTTCTGCCCGTCCCCGTTATACTGGGCAGGGGAAAAGAGGTGCAGCCCATTCTCGAATCCGAGGAGACCATTATTTTTGAAAAGCACAAGAAGCCGCTTATCCTAAAAAGGGTGGAGCTTGCCGAGGATGTTCAGGCGCCTGTGTCAAAAGGCCAAAAGCTCGGCGAGGTGATTGTCGAATGTGAAGGAAGCGTCCTGATTCGGGTGCCTATTGTCGCGGCCGGGGATGTGGCCAAGCTGACATGGTGGGATGTGTTCAAGCGGTTGTGGGGACTGCTGACCATGTCGGCGAAGCCGTAAAAATTATAGGGGACGCAGCCCATCGCGTCCCCTATATGCCCATTTGAGTTCCCCTACATCGCCTTCAGTTTTAGCAGGCAATTCTCGCAGACACTCTTGTCTATAAATTGCCTGATGTTTTCGGCAAGGCCGCAAAAGATGCAATGTGATTCATGTTTCTTGAGTACGACAGTACCGCCGTCCACATAAATCTCAATCATATCCTTCTCCGCGATGCCCAAAGTTCGCCGAAGCTCGATCGGCAGGACAATCCGTCCCAGTTCATCAACTCGCCGGGTGATTCCAGTTGACTTCATCGTTTCCTTCCTCTCATAGTGTAGTTTTTTCAATTATACTTCTATATTTTTCATCTGTCAAGATTTTATGTCAAAAGGTGGCGAAATTTTTATGGCCATGTCGGTTTTGCTGGCCGTCTTTATGCTTTGTGCGGTTATTTTTTCCATTTTTCACGGTACAACGGCAGAGATGTCCGCCGGATTGCTGGGCGGCGCGAAAGACGCCGTCAGCCTTGTTCTGAGCATGGCTGGCGTCGTCTGCCTATGGTGCGGCGTAGTGGAGGTCATGCGCCGGGCCGGGCTGATGGAAAAGCTGGCTGACGTTTTGCGCCTGCCCATCGGCGCTCTTTTCCCCGAATCAAAAAAAGATGCTTCTCTGCGCGGCGACATCGCCGCCTCCGTCTCCGCCAACCTTCTGGGACTGGGCAACGCCGCGACCCCCCTCTCCATCCGCGCCGCCGCCAGACTGCACGACATTTCCGGGCGGACGGGCGAAGCAAGCGACTCCGTCTGCGCCCTCATCATCCTCGGCTCCTGTTCCATTCAAATCATCCCCGCCACCATCGCCGCCGCGCGGGCCTCCCAAGGCGCCGCGTCGCCGTTTGACATTCTTCCCGCCGTTTGGATTGCCACCGTGGCAGGCTGCGCGTCGGGCATCGTCTCCGGGCAGCTCCTCAAGAGGGTTTGGAAATGATTTGGCAGCTCGTCACGCCGCTGCTTATCCTAGGCGTTGTCCTCTTCGCCCTGCTGCGCGGCGTTGAAGTCTTCGACGCCCTGATTGCCGGAGCGCGCGACGGTCTGAATGTCCTCCTGCGTATCGTCCCGGCTCTGGTGCCGCTGCTGGCCGCCGTCACCATGCTGCGGGCGTCCGGGTTCCTAAACGCGTTTTCGGAGCTTTGCCGCCCCGCCTTCCAATGGCTCGGCATCCCCCCCGAATGCGCCCCCTTGCTGGTCGTCCGCCCCTTTTCCGGCAGCGGGGCGCTGGCGGTAGGCATTGATTTAATGCAAACCCACGGCGTCGATTCGCTTGTCGGGCGCACCGCCGCCGTGATGCTGGGCAGCACGGAAACCACCTTTTACGCCGTCTCGGTCATCTGCGGCGCGGCGGGCGTCGGCAGGACGCGCTATATCATCCCGGCGGCGCTGCTCGCCGACTTCGCCGGTTACATTTCCGCTTCGATGGCGGTACGGTGGCTATTTACTTAGCCGCCGTTATGCTGTATACTGGTAGGCGGAGGTGCGTCCAATGCGTATCGGAGATTTGTACAAGCCCGGCAAAACCGTTCTCTCACTGGAGGTTTTTCCGCCCAAAGATGAAGCGGGAGACTCAATAGAAGGCGCGCTGGCGGATATCGCCCGTCTCTCCCCCGCGTTCATCAGCGTGACCGTTCACGCCGGAGGCAGCGTGGAGCGAACCGCCGGCATCGCGGCGAACATTCAAAATCAATTCGGCATCCCCTCGATGGCGCATATGACTTGCGTCAATTCCGCGCGCGGAACGGTGCGCGAAGCCTTAACCCTCATCCGCCAAAGCGGCGTTGAAAACATTCTGGCCCTGCGCGGCGACCCGATAGACGGCGGCCAAAAAGATTACCGTTACGCCTCCGAGCTTATAGAAGACATCGCCGCGTACGGCGGTTTTTGCGTCGGCGCCGCCTGTTATCCCGAAGGGCATATCGACGGCGGCGGCGTTTCGGATATCGAAACCCTGAAAATCAAGCAGGACGCGGGCGCGGCGTTTTTCATCTCCCAGCTCTGCTATGACAACAATGCCTTCTACGCGTTCCTCAACAGCGCGCGCGCCGCGGGCGTGACGGTTCCCGTTTCCGCGGGCGTCATGCCAGTGCTGTCGCGCGGGCAGATTGAGAAGATGATTTTTCTCTGCGGCGCGTCCCTGCCCGCCCGCGTTGTCCGTCTGCTGCACAAATATCAAAACAGCCCGGATGATTTGCGCAAAGCCGGTATCGAACTGGCGGCGGAGCAGGTTCGCGGCTTTATCAACGCCGGAATCGACGGCATACATATCTACACCATGAACAAACCGGAGGTAGCGAAATGGATTTTCTCACAGCGCTGAAACAGGAAACCCTGCTCTTTGACGGGAGCATGGGCATTTACCTATCCAATCATCTCAAGCCGGGGGAACCGCCGTATACCCTCTGTGTCTCCAATCCCGACGCCGTGCTGACCGCGCATAAAGCATACGTCGCGGCGGGCGCAGACGTCCTCACATCCTGCACGTTCACCTGCGGCGACGCGGACATTGTTCGGGCCGGCGTGACGCTTGCCAAACGCGCCGGCGGGCGTTTCACCGCCCTCGGGTTCGGCCCGACAGGGCGGTTGATGGAGCCTATGGGCGATTTGACGTTCGAGGAAGCGTACACGCATTTCGCCCGGCTCGCCGCAGCCGGCGCGGAGGGCGGCGCCGACTTGGTTCTCGTGGAAACCATGTCCGATGTATACGAGTGTAAAGCCGCTATCCTTGCCATTAAAGAGACCACGTCCCTGCCCGTTGTCTGCACCGTCACTCTGTCCGAAAACGGACGGACGCTGACCGGCTCCGATATCCAAACCGCCGTCGCCGTTCTGGAAAGTCTGGGCGTGAACGCCGTTGGCCTGAACTGCTCCCTCGGCCCGGCGCAGTTGAAGCCTTTATTAAAGGAAATGCTCGCCCGCACGTCCCTCCCGGTCGTCATCCAGCCAAACGCAGGCCTGCCCCGCGTTTCAGACGACGGAGGCATGGTATACGACGTCTCCGCCGCCGCCTTTGCCGAATACGCCGCCGGATTTGTCCGCGCGGGCGCGCGGGTGGTGGGCGGCTGCTGCGGCACAACGCCCGAACACATCGCGCTGACCAAAAAACTCATCCACGGCCTCGGCGTGACTGAACCCGCGCGCGCGACATCCCCCCGCGTCCTTGCCGCCTCCGGCGCCATGTCCGTCACGCTCGGAAATGGGCCCCTCGTCATCGGAGAACGCCTCAATCCCACCGGCAAAAAGCCGCTCCAAAAAGCCCTGCGCGAAGGGGACATGGAGATCGTCGAGGATGACGCCATCGCGCAGCAGGAGGCGGGCTGTCATCTCCTTGACATCAACGCGGGTCTTCCGAATATCGACGAGTCCGGCGTCCTTGTTCAAATGATACGCGCCGTGCAGAGCGTCAGTCGTCTGCCGGTGCAAATCGACAGCGCCGACCCCAAGGCTGTGGAAGCCGCCTTGCGCGCGGTCAACGGCAAGGCCATCGTCAATTCTGTCAACGGCAGCGAAGAATCGCTCAACGCCATCTTGCCTCTCGTGAAAAAATACGGCGCGTCGGTCATTGGACTGGCCTTGGATGAAAACGGCATCCCCGAAACGGCGGAGGGGCGGCTTGCCGTCGCCCGCAAAATACGCGACGCCGTCCGCACGTACGGGATAGACGAGCGCGACCTCCTCATCGACTGCTTAACCCTTTCCGTCGCGGCGCAGCCGCAGCAAACAATGGAAACCCTGCGAGCCGTGCGTCTGGTCAAAGAGGAATTGGGGCTGGCCACCGTCTTGGGCGTAAGCAATGTCTCCTACGGGATGCCCGAGCGGGAAAAGCTGGGCTCGTCTTTCCTCACGGCGGCGCTCGCTTCGGGTCTGGACGCCGCCATCATCAACCCGCTGAGCGCGCCGTTCGCCGACGCGGTTCAGACTTGGCGCCTCCTGTCCGGTCTGACGCTGGCGGAGAAAATAGTATTGTCAAGCGATAAGCCTTTACAGTGGTTCACCGAGCAGTATGACGCGGGCAAAATATTTCTGCCCGACCTGCTTGCCGCCGCCGCCCGTGAGATTGAAAGGCTGAAGCAAAACGCGCCGTCCGCGCCGGAGGCGGCGCTCGCGCCAATCGTTCTCGCTTCGGTGGAGGGCGACATCCATGACATCGGAAAAAACATCGTCAAAGCGATGCTTGAGAGCCACGGTTTTCCCGTCGTCGACCTTGGCAAGGATGTCCCGGCGGCTCGTGTGATAGACGCCGCGCGCGCCCACAAATCAAAGCTGGTCGGCCTGAGCGCGCTGATGACCACCACCATCACAAACATGCAGAAAACCATAGACGCCGTCCGGGCCGCCCTGCCCCACTGCGCCGTTATGATTGGCGGCGCCGCGGTTGACGCCTCCGTTTCCGGCGCCGCCCACTACGGCAAAGACGCGATGGCCGCCGTAGCGATAGCCAAAAAGGTGCTTGAGCCGTAAAAATATTTTTTGACAACCCGCGATGCATGTGGTAAAATTAGTTTTAAGCTGTTTTCGCGGGCGTAGTTCAATGGTAGAATTCCAGCCTTCCAAGCTGGCCGCGTGGGTTCGATTCCCATCGCCCGCTCCATAAAATCCCCCGGCAACCTCCCCGCTTATGCGGGGAGATATTCAAATATGAAAGGTGAGCCGATATGGCGAAACGTCAATTCAAAACCGAATCCAAACGCGTATTGGACCTGATGATTAACTCCGTCTACACGCACAAGGAGATTTTTCTGCGCGAGCTGATTTCTAACGCGAGCGACGCGATTGATAAGCTCTATTTCCGTTCCCTGACCGACGATTCGGTTTCATTGGGCAAGGACGACTACCGCATCGAGATTGCCCCGGACAAAGACGCCCGCACACTCACCATATCCGACAACGGCTGCGGGATGGACGACGCGGCGCTGAACGAAAACCTCGGTGTCATCGCCCACAGCGGCACGCTGCTGTTTAAGAGCGATGCGTCCGACTTGGAAACGATCGGGCAATTCGGCGTGGGCTTTTACTCGGCGTTTATGGTCAGCAAAAAAGTAACGGTTCTAAGCCGCCCCTACGGCTCCGAGCAGGCTTTTCTGTGGGAATCCGAAGGCGTGGAGGGTTATTCCGTCAAAGCGGCGGAGAAAGAGACTCACGGGACGGTCGTCACCCTGACCCTGAAAGACGACGCCGAAGACGAGCGCTACGGCGAATTTTTAGAGGATTACCGCATCCGCGGCCTGATAAAAAAATATTCCGATTACATTCGGTATCCGATTTTTCATAAGAGCGCTTCCCCGCGGGAGGACGAAGCGGACGCGCCCGCCCCCGAACCGCTCAACAGCATGATTCCCCTCTGGCGCAAAAGCAAAGCCGATTTGACCGCCGAGGACTACAGCGGCTTCTATAAAGGCAAATTCCATGATTTTACCGACCCTGTCTGCACCGTCCATTATTCCGTCGAAGGCGCGGTGTCCTACACCGCCCTGCTCTTCGCCCCCTCGCAGGCGCCGTTCAACTATTACTCCCGCGATTACGAAAAGGGCTTGCAGCTCTACGCCAACGGCGTGCTGATTATGGACAAATGCCCCGAACTGCTGCCCGATTATTTCAGCTTTACCCGCGGCCTTGTCGATTCCCCGGACTTGACGCTGAACATTTCACGGGAAATGCTCCAGCACGACCGCCAGCTCAAGACAATGGCCAAGAGCATTGAAAAGCGAATCAAGGGCGAGCTGGAACGGCTTTTGGAAAATGAGCGGGAAACATACGAAAATTTTTACAAAGCCTTCGGGCTGCAGCTCAAATATGGCCTCTACTCCGATTTCGGGCAAAACGCGGACGTGTTGAAAGACCTTGTGCTGTTTCATTCCCTCGCGGAGGACAAGCCGGTCACCTTCAAGGAATACATCGAAAAAATGCCGGAGGGCCAGCAGCATATTTATTACGTCTGCGCCGAAACGCCTGCCAAGGCGGCCCTGCTCCCGCAAACCGAGCGCATCCGCGAAAAGGGGTATGACGTTCTCTGCCTGACCGACGATGTGGACGAGTTCACCCTCAAAATGCTGCGCGTCTACGATGAAAAGGAGTTCCGCTCCGTCTCCGGCGAGGACGCCGGGCTGACCGAGGAGGAAAAGGAAGCGCAGAAGGAAAAGAAAGAGGAAAACAAGGATTTACTCGCCTTCATCCGCGAAGCCTTGGGCGACAAGGTCAGCGGTGTCACCGTATCATCCCGTCTGGGGCGGCACCCCGTCTGCCTGACCAGCGAGGGCGAGCTGACGATAGAGATGGAGAAGGTCTTAAACCAAATGCCGCAGGGCGGAGGACTCAAAGCCAACCGCGTGCTGGAAATCAACGCCTCCCACGCCGTATTCGCCGCCATGCGCTCCCTCTTTGTCTCCGACCGCGAAAAGCTCAAGATATACGCAAACCTCCTTTATACGCAAGCGCTCCTGATTGAAGGCCTGCCGGTGGACGACCCGGTGGCTTTCTCGGAGGATATATGCTCCCTGATGGTATGAGCCGCGTCACCGTTCTTGCCGGGCATTACGGCTCCGGGAAGACGACCGTCGCGACCCACTTGGCGCTGGAGCTGCGCAAGACGCGTGAGCGCGTAACCCTGTGCGACCTTGACATCGTCAACCCTTACTTCCGCTCCATCGACAACCGCGAACTCTTGGAAAAAGCCGGCGTCCGTCTCATATCCTCCCCCCTTGCCGGAACAAGCGTTGAATCGCCCGGATTCCCTCCCGACGCGGCGTCGGTTTTCGACGACACAGACGTTGCGGCGGTCATTGACGTCGGCGGCGACGACCGTGGGGCGCTCGCGCTCGGCCGATACTCCGAGCATTTGAAAAAAGACGCGGCCATCCTTCTGGTGATTAACAAATACCGTCCCCTCTCGGCAAACGCGAAGGACGCCGCCGCCCTCTGCCGTGAGATTGAATCCGCCGGTAAATTCCGTTTCACCGGAATTGTCAACAACTCCAACCTAGCCCGCGAAACCACCGCCCAAGACGTCCTCAATTCCCTCCCCTATGCCGAGGAACTCGGCAAAACCCTCCGTCTGCCCGTAATCGCGACGTTTGCTGCGGATTGGCTGGAAATCACGGGAGAAAACATCCGGCCTATGAATATCTATAAGAAATGGGTGACACTATGAGCAAAGTAACCATCAACCCCAATCTCTGCAAAGGCTGCGGCCTCTGCATCAACGCCTGCCCGAAAAAAATCCTGCGCATTTCCCAAGACAAGCTGAACGACAAAGGGTTTCATCCCGCCGAACTGACAGATGAAGACGCCTGCGTCTCCTGCGCGTTTTGCGCCGTCATGTGTCCCGACAGCATCATAAAGGTGGTTAAGCCATGAGTGAAAAAATCCTAATCAAGGGCAACGAGGCCCTCGCCGAGGCGGCCATCGCGGCCGGCTGCCGCCATTTTTTCGGCTACCCCATCACGCCGCAGAACGAGCTGGCCGCCCATATGTCCCGCCGTATGCCGCAGATGGAGGGCGTATACCTGCAAGCCGAGAGTGAAATCAGCGCGGTGAATATGGTCTACGGCGCGTCCGCGGCGGGGGTACGCTGCATGACGTCTTCCTCAAGCCCCGGCATTTCGCTCAAGGCCGAGGGCCTGTCTTACTTAGCCGGATGCGACCTGCCCGCCGTTGTCGTCAACGTGCAGCGCGGCGGCCCCGGTCTCGGCGGCATACAGCCCTCGCAGGCGGACTACTTTCAAGCGACCAAGGGCTGCGGGCACGGCGACTACCGCATGATTGTCCTCGCCCCGAACAGCGTTCAGGAAATGTACGACCACACCTACGCGTCCTTCGCCCTCGCCGACAAGTACCGCATGACGGTGATGATTCTGACCGACGGCTTGCTGGGCCAAATGATGGAGCCGGTTGAGGTCGCCGGCGGCGAACAGACCGTCTTTGACAAGCCTTGGGCGGTCGCGCAGGGCAAGGACAAGCAAGTCGTCAATTCACTCTTCCTCAAGCCCGACGCGCTGGAGAAATCCAATCTCGACCGCTTCGCCAAGTACCGCCGTGTAGAGGACGACGAGCAGAGATACGAAGGGTATCAGCTAGACGACGCGGACATCGTCGTCGCGGCGTACGGCGCGTCGTCTAGGATTGCCCGCAACGCCATTGACGAGGCGCGGAGCCGCGGAATCAAGGCGGGGCTACTCCGTCCCATCACGCTCTGGCCTTTCCCGAAAACGGCGTTCGCCAAGGCCGCGGAGCGCGCCCGCGCTTTTATTTCCGTGGAAATGAGCATGGGGCAGATGATTGAGGACGTCGAGCTTGCCATCCGCTGCTCCCGCCCTGTAACCCTGTGCAACCGCGTTGGCGGCGTGGCGCCTGACCCGAAGATGATTTTGGACGCCATTCTTGAAGCAAAGGAGAAGGCGATATGAACACTGTATTTGAAAAAACCCCCTTACTGACCGATTTGCCGCTGCATTACTGCCCCGGCTGCACCCACGGCCTCATCCACCGTTTGGTGGCCGAGGCGCTGGACGAGCTGGGCGTCGGCGAGCGTACTGTCGGCGTCGCGCCGGTGGGCTGCGCCGTTATGGCTTACAACTATTTCAACTGCGACTTCATTCAGGCGGCGCATGGCCGCGCCCCCGCCGTGGCGACCGGCGTCAAGCGCGCCAAGCCCGGCCATGTGGTCTTCACCTATCAGGGCGACGGCGACCTCGCCGCCATCGGCACAGCCGAAACCATCCATGCCGCCGCGCGCGGTGAAAACATCACAACCGTCTTTGTCAACAACTCCATCTACGGCATGACCGGCGGGCAAATGGCCCCGACCACCATGCCGGGCCAAGTCACCCAAACCTCCCCCTACGGACGGGACGTCAAAGCCGCCGGCTACCCCATCCGCGTCTGTGAAATGCTCGCCACGCTGGACGGCACGGTCTACTGCGAGCGCGTCTCGGTTGACACCGTGAAAAATGTCCGCGCCGCCAAAAAAGCCATCAAAAAGGCGTTTGAAATACAGCTCGCGGGCAGGGGCTTCACCCTCGTCGAGGTTTTGTCAACCTGCCCCACCAACTGGGGGCTAAACCCCGTCGCCTCCCTTGACTGGCTGAGGGCAAACATGATGCCGTACTACCCTCTTGGGGTGTATAAAGACGACGCGTGAACGCCGTTGTAAAGCGCATACGCTTAGGCGGGCGCACCGTCTGCATCAGCGATATCCACGGCCATTTGGAGCTTTTTGAAAAGCTGCTGGCGAAGGTCGGGTACGCGCCGGACGACACGCTCCTCCTGCTCGGCGACCTATACACCAAAGGCCCGCGCCCGCGCGAAACGCTGAAGCGCGTCTTCGAACTCTCCCGCTCCCCCAACGTCCATATCCTGCGCGGCAACTGCGAGGATATCACCGATGACCTCCTGCCCGAAGAAACGGCTTGGATTGAGGCGCTGCCGCACATCCTTGAAGCGGACGGTTACATCTTCGCCCACGGCGGGCTGCCGTCGGAGGACTTGCGCAATTTGGACGCGTGGGCGTGTATGAAAAACGACGCCTTCCTAGAGCAAGGCCTGTCCTTCTCCCGCCGTGTTGTCACCGGACACTGGCCGGTGTATAACTATTGCCACCGTATCCCCTGCCACAATCCGATGATTCGTGAGGAACAGCGGAAGATTGCCATCGACGGCGGCTGCGTCATCAAGGACAGCGGGCAGCTCAATGCTTTTATCATTCAAGACGGCGCGTTTTCATTTGAATCCGCGGACAACCTCCCGCCTTACAGGGTTGAGAAGACGCAGCAAGAGCGCGGCGGGACGCTGAACATCACTTGGAAAGACAAGCAAGTCGAGATGATTGAGCCCGGGGACGAGTTTTCCCAAGTACGCCACACCGAGAGCGGCAAAACCCTGACCATTCCTACCTCGTATCTGTATACGGACGCCGGAGGCGTTCTTTCAGGATGCCGCTGCGGAACGGACTACTTCCTGCCTGTTGCCGCCGGGGAAACGGTTTCGGTCGTGGATAGGTTTTCCGACCGGATACTGGCCAAAAAGAACGGCACGGTAGGCTGGATTATGACACAAAGGAGCTGATACGATGCGTTACTTTCCCAAAATCACCGGAGAGCGGCTTTACCTCTCCCCGATGAACCCCGACGACGCGGAAATCTATACCAAGTGGCTCAACGACCCCGCCGTCGCCGTCAATCTGGGTCACTACAGAACGCTGATATCCCTCCCCAACGAAAAAGCAACGGTTGAAAAGATGGCTTTAGAGGGACACAACTACGCCATCGTCCTCAAGGACGGCGACGAGCTGATTGGCAACATCAGCCTCATGGACGTTGACCCCCTCTCCCGCCGCGCCACACTGGGGCTGTTCATCGGCGACGCGGAGCGGCGCGGCAAAGGCTACGGAACCGAGGCCATCCGCCTGCTGCTGCGCTACGGCTTCAAGACGCTCAACCTGCACAATATCATGCTTCATTGCAACGCGAACAACGAGCAGGGCGTCGCCTGCTACAAAAAAGCCGGCTTCCGCGAGTTCGGCCGCCGACGGGAAGCGACCTTCACGGGCGGGGAATATCTTGACGTCGTGCATATGGACATCCTAAGCACAGAGTTCTAAGCGGGCGGCGGCGCGCCGCGGCGAATGTCCGGTGGTCATCCATCATTATCTGAAAGGTGTGGTTTCTATGGAAAAACGTATACTTATCGCCGGCTTCGGCGGGCAGGGGGTTTTATTCTTCGGAAAATATCTCGCCCATATCGGCATGGAGAAAGACCTGCACGTAAGCTGGTTGCCCTCCTACGGCCCCGAAATGCGCGGCGGAACGGCTCAGTGCGGCGTGGTTTTGTCCGACGCGCCCATTGGCAGCCCGCTGGTGGTAGAGCCGGATATTTTGGCCGCGCTGAACCTTCCCTCCTTCCTCGCCTTTGAAAGCAAGGTCAAAGCGGGCGGAACGATGATTTACGATTCCACGCTCATCTCTCAAGCCCCCTCGCGCGAGGATATCACCGTCCGCGGCATCCCCGCCACCCGTCTGGCGGAGGACAACGGGTTGAAAGGGCTTGCCGGCATGATTCTGGCGGGCGCGGTATTGTCGGCGCTGCCGGACATTGACCAAAACGTCATCGCCGCCGCAATGCGGGATAATATCCCCGAGCGTAAAATGGATATGTTCGACGCGAACATGAAAGCCATTGAAATGGGGATGGCATAAATCCTGTTCCCTCCAATCTTTATGAAATACTCCTTGTAATTCCGGCGCAAGTGGTGTATAATATTGTTATTGCCAAAGATAGGTGGTGCCGGATTGTATCAGGTCGGGGACAAAATTGTCCACCCCATGCACGGGGCGGGTGTGATTGAGAGCATTGTCAGCCAGAAGGTAGAAGGCGCCCTTCTGAAATATTATGTTATGAAAATGCCCAGCGTCGGTATGCTGGTTATGATTCCGATACACACCGCCGGCGATATCGGCGTACGCTCCGTTGTAGACTTTGACACGGCGGAGGAGCTTATCCTCTCGCTGGCCAGCTTGGAAATCGAAACCACGCCCAACTGGAACCGCCGCTACCGCGAAAACATGCTGCGCATTAAGAGCGGCGACCTCTCCGAAGTCGCCAGAGTGGTCAAAAGCCTGTCCGCGCGCGACAGGGAACGCGGGCTTTCCACCGGGGAACGCAAAATGCTCCATTCAGCCAAGCAGATTCTCATTTCCGAAATCGTGCTGGCCCAAAGCGCGGACTACGCCGATGTTGAGCAGCGCATCAATCACGAATTGGCATGAAAAAGCGTCAGCGCGTCGCCGCCATCGTCCCCGCCGCCGGGACTTCCTCCCGCATGGAGGGCATATCGAAAATACTCACGCCGGTCAACGGTCTGCCGTTGATCGGTCATACTTTGCGCGCGCTGGAGTCCTGCGCGGCTATCGATGAAATCATCATCGCCGCCCGCGAGGAGGACGTCCTCCCCATCGCCGGCTTGTGCCGCGAGCTGGGGCTTGCAAAGGTCACCCGCGTCCTGCGCGGCGGCGAAACAAGGCCGTTGTCGGTGATGATTGCCTTGATGGAAACCAAAGCCGATATCGCCGCCGTCCATGACGGCGCCCGCCCCTGCGTAACGCCCGCCCTGTGCGAGGCCGTCGTCAAAAAAGCCAAGCAAACCGGCGCCGCGCTGCCCGCCCTGCCGCTGACCGACAGCGCGAAAGAGGTAAAGAACGGCATCGTCACGCTGTCCAAAGACCGCTCCGCCCTCTTCACCGTGCAGACGCCGCAATGCTTTGACGCGGGCTTGCTCAGAGGGGCGCTGGCAAAGGCGCTGCAAGCAGGCCTCCCCCTCACCGACGACAGCGCCGCCGTGGAGGCGCTGCCCTACCCGGTTCATATCGTCCCCGGCGAAACACGCAACCTCAAGGTAACGACCGCCGAAGACCTCTTGCTCGTATCGGCGCTGCTGAGGGGGAACGCGCCATGAACCTGAAAATAGGCCAAGGATACGACGCGCACCGCCTTGTCCCCGAACGCGCGCTGATTCTGGGCGGCGTTTCCGTCCCCTTCGATAAAGGGCTGTCGGGCCATTCCGACGCCGACGTCCTGACCCACGCGGTCATCGACGCGCTGCTGGGCGCGGCGGGGCTGGGCGACATCGGGAAGCTTTTTCCCGACAGCGACACGAAATATAAGAACGCAAACAGCCTATCCCTTCTGCGGGAGACGGTTTGCCTTGTCAAGGATAACGGCTTTACAGTAACAAACGTCGATGCGACAATCGTTGCGCAGCAGCCCAAGCTCTCCCCTTACCGCGAACAAATGCGAGCGAATCTCGCGGACGGTCTGGGCGTTGACGCTTCCCGCGTGAATGTGAAATTCACAACCGAAGAAGGGATGGGCTTCACCGGGCGGGGCGAAGGCGTCGCCGCGATGGCGGTATGTTTGCTCAACACATAATCAAAAGCCCGCCGCCCCTCATACCATAGAGTATGAGGGGTTGATTTTTTATGGCAAACGCCTTGATTGCGTGCCGCTCGGTGACCTACGCGCAAAGGGCGGTACGCTTGCTTGAGCGCCACGGCCTGCGCGCGTCTATGCGGAAACTTCCCGCCGACCTGCCCGAAACAGGCTGCGGCCACGCCGTCCGCGTGAAGCACGAGAAGCTGGCGCAGGCCATACAGTTGATGAAGGACGACGGATTCCCCGTAAAAACGCATTTTTGCGAAGACGAGAACGGCGAGGTGCTGCTATGCCCATGATATATCTTGATAACGCGGCCACGACGCTGCATAAGCCGCCGGAGGTCTTGGCCGCCGTGCGGCGCGCGCTTGAAACCTGCGGCGGGGCGGGACGGGGCGGCCATGCCGCCGCGCAAGCCGCCGCCGAGACCTTGTTTGACTGCCGCGAGGAAGCGGCGCGCCTCTTTGGCATGAGCGGCCCCGAGCGCGTGATTTTGACCTCAAACGCCACGCACGCGCTGAATATCGCCATCAAAAGCCTTGCCAAGCCGGGCAAAACCGTCTTGATTTCGGGCTTTGAACACAACGCCGTCGTCCGCCCCCTAATCGCGCTGGAAAGCGCCGGCGTAAAGACGGTCTCCCTCCCCGCGCCGCTGTTTGATTCGGAGGCGGCCGTCCGGCTTTTTGAGGAAGCGCTGGACGGCGGCGGCGTCTGTCTGGTCGTCTGTATCCATATTTCCAATGTATTCGGAGCCGTCCTGCCGGTAGAGCAAATTGCCGAGCTGTGCCGCGCGCGTGAAATCCCTATGATTGTAGACGCGGCGCAGTCCGCCGGGCTGCTCCCCGTCAACGGCGATTTATACCCCTATTGGTGTATGCCCGGACACAAAAGCCTGTACGGCCCGCAGGGGACGGGGCTTTTGCTCGTCCCGCCAAACGGGACGCTCTCCCCGCTGATGGAAGGCGGCACCGGCGGCGACTCCCGCAGCCGTTCCATGCCCGAGCATCTGCCCGACCGCTTGGAGGCGGGAACGCATAACGCGCCGGGAGCGGCGGGTCTGGCGGCGGGCATCCGTTTTGTACTGAAGCACGGCATGGATTACACCGATTCCCTAGCGCGTCTGGCGGCCGAGGGTCTGTCCGCCATCCCCGGCGTAACGGTCTATCACAGCACGGACAATCACAAGGGGCCGGTGTCGTTCACCATAGACGGCAAGGACTCCGAGACAGTGGCCGCCCTGCTGTCCGACCGCGGCGTCGCCGTACGCGGAGGCCTCCACTGCGCCCCGCTTGCCCACGCCACCGCCGGCACAGACGCCGCTGGAACGGTGCGCGCCGCGTTCTCCCACGCGAACACAGCGCGGGACATCCCCGCGCTGGTTCGAGCTGTATGGGACATTGCTAACGGTCAATGAGCGAATGCCAGTCTAAGAACACAATCTGTTCGCCGCCAACGACGTCCCAGCACTCCCGCGTATGATTTCGGAGCTTATGCTCTTCCGGGGGCTGCGCGTTATAGCCTATCCGGGAGCGGAAAATCGCGTTGATGTCCAAATCGTCAATCAGCACGGCGTAGAACCCGTCCCTTTTCCCGAAACGCTGTCCGTCGGGGCAGACAATCATCACGGGCTGCCAATCCGCGTTTGCGTTCCCGCTTTGCAAGCCGAACCGTTTGCTTAGGTTAATCAGCGGGACTCGTGATTGCGGGAGTCCCCTCGGCGAGAAGGTGTCGCCGCCGACGTCGGCTTTGCGGGCGTTGCAAATCTCCACTAGGTTCGCCGTGTTTTCCGCCAGCGCAATCCCTCCGGCGGAAAACCGGAAGAACCAGTCCGCCTTGCGTGACGACGTAATCGGAGAGGCAATTTCGGGCATGACATACGGCGATATATAGGCCGCGGAAGTGACGTCGGGCATGGCCGCCGAAGACGGCGCTTTGGCTCCCGTCAGTTCTCTCAGCCCCAGCGATATATTCCGCAAATCCTCGACGAAAATCAGCATGTTTTCAATCCCGCGCTCCGAATCCTCCACGCCCAAAGCCTCAATCGCCGCATTGACGGACAAAAAGCCGGTCGCCAGCGCGAAATCGGTAATGCCCTTGAAATCACTGTCATTGCCGTCGAACCGCGCCTTTGCGACGTAGTCGAACAGGTTGTCCGCCAGTCTCCGCGTTTCCTCTGCGACGACGGCGTAGCCCTTGCCGAGACGCCCCGCGCTCACCGCTTCCTGCGCTATGTTTGAGGACAAAGTCCACGCTTTCTGCGCGTATTGCTCGCACAGCCATATTTTTTTCTCTCTAGTCATTGTAATGACCTCCATAATGATATTTTCGGGCGCGATAGGGGAAATACTTCGCCAATGCCGGCCTCAGCTTTTCCAGCGCCCGGCGGTGGTGGGACAGCACCGTATTGAGGTTTATCCCGTGATGCTCGCTGATTTCACGGAAGGAAAAATCCTCGAAGTACCGCTCCCGAATGATAATTTGCTCAACCTGCTTCAAGGTTTGCAGGGATTGGAGGATGTCCCTCGTGTCCTCAGCCTTCTCAATTTCCTCCACAAAGCTGTCTTCGTCAATCAACGGGGCGGTCAGCTCGAAGCTTACCGTGCCCTCCGCGTCGCGGTCGTTCCGGTGAAACTGCTTGTAGGCCTCGCGGATACACGCTGTGGACATATAACCGAAGTTATACTGCTCCTCGCGGAAGCCGCTTGCTTTCATCACGGAGAGGAACGCCTGATTGACAATTTCGTCAGCCATATCCATGATGTTGCGCCTCGTGCGGAATTTTCTTCTGATATAGCTGACCAGTTCTTTTCTCAGAATTTCAAGGCCTTCCAACCGACCTCCTCCAGTCTTTTGTTCTCAACGGTTTTTCCGGCGGCCGCCCCGTCACTCTATAAAGGCGTTCTGCGCGCCGGTTTATTGCAGGACGGACATTTATTTATCCTCCACATATTCCAGCACGTCGGATACATTGCAGTTCAGGACAAAGCATAGGGTGTCAAGCGTTTTTGTGGTGATGGCCGCCCCGTGCTTCATCCTGTGCAGGATGCTGGCGGAAAACCCGTGCTTGAAAATGAGCTGGTATTCTGTAATACCCCTGTTCAGGAGGGTTTCATAAAAAGGTGCGTAGCTAATCATTGAGAATCACCCCAAAGATAGGCTACCACACTCTATCTATTGACTATACCCGATATTTTGAGTATATTTTGCTTGACAGCACCTATAACTTGAGGTATAATGAAAGCACTCACCTATATGGAAACCTATTTTTTACCATTCTTTATCCCGTGGCGGGGCGTTTTGAATGGAATAATAAGGAATCCGCATAACAAAGGATGGAACACAAATGTCTCTTATAGCGTGCTACAGCGTTGACAAAGACCTATACGACCAATGCGAACATCATATTCTCTTCACCCTCACCGAGTATACGTTCAACGGCGATGCGCTCATCCACCTGAGCATCGGCCCTGACGGCTGCGAACGGCTTAAAAAACGAATAAAGAATTTGTTTCCCGCCGTCTCGGATACGCAGGGAGACCAGTTCCTCACAAAGGAGTGCGGCCCCAACAGCCCGGCACAGCTCACAACCCGCGCCTTGTTTGAGGAATCGCTCGAACGGTTTGACATAAGCCAAACCACCATTGAACGGGAGATGCTGGAAGACCTCGAGTATACCTGCAAGAACGGCAGCCCGGACAAGGCGCGCGTCTCCGTCTTCGAGAAAGGCGGCAAGCTGGAGGCCGTCATCGAGTTCAGAGACACGGCGCAGATACGCAGCTTCGTCCGCCCGTCGTGGTTTTTGCCAATGTTTCAGCCCCAATAGCCCGCGGCGTTGCTCTCCAGCAACGCCGCTTCTTTTTTCTGGTTATTTATTTCGTCTTGGCGTCCAACTTCTCCGTCGCCTTCTTGTCCGCGCCGGAGATGGCGTGCCACAGCGAGCCGGCGAGGGCAATGGACGAGTACGCCCCGGCGACAAGCCCGATGGCAATGGGGAGGGCGAAGTTGCGCACCGTCGGCACCCCGAGGATGATGATGCAGACAATCGGCAGCAGCGTGGTCACCGTGGTGTTGATGTTGCGGCTCAGGGTCTGCTTGATGCTGCGGTCGATAATGCTTGCGAACGAGGTCTTCTGCATCTTCTTCCGGTTCTCGCGGATACGGTCGAACAGAACGATGGTGGCGTTAATCTGATACCCCACCGTGGTCAGCAGAACGGCGATGAAGGTCATGTTGACCGGAATCTGGAAGATTACATACGCGGCCAGCAAGACCAAAATGTCATGGATAAGGGCCGTGATAGACGCAAGCCCCGACGAGAACTGGAAGCGGATGGTGATATAAAGCAGAATCAGCGCCGACGCCACAATGACCGACAGAATGGCCGCCCGGCGAAGATCCGCGCCCACCGAAGCGCCCACATTGTTGACCTCCAACGTCTCCAAATCGGGATACTCCGTCTTGATGCGCTCATAGACAGCCTCGCGGGCCAGCGAATCAATGTCGGCCATCTTGAGCAAGACCTCGGTGTCCCCCACCCGCTGCGGCGCGGACGGCTGCTGTCCTGTCACTTCGGCGACCATCGCCGAAATGCCGCTCAGCCGCTCCGGCGTCATTTCCGCGCCGGTGTCGAAATGGAACGACGTCCCGCCGGTGAAGTCAATGTCAAAGTTAAACAGAGTAACGCCGAACGGCGCAAGCACCAGCGTCACGACAGCGACGAGGCAAACCAGCAGCGAGGGCAGCCCGAACCGCTTGAAGTTCTTCACATAGCTGAAATCGCCGCCCTGCATCTTCGGCTCGGAGCGGTCTTCCTTCACACCGTAGAACCACAGCTTCACAACACCCATACCGGCCATCTGCGTCAAAAGCATCTGCGTGACAAACAGCGCCGTGAACATAGAGAGGATGACGCCGACAATCAGCGTGGTCGCAAAGCCCCGGATGGGCCCCGTGCCGAAGCTGAGAAGGACAAAGCCCGCAATCAGCGTGGTAATGTTCGAGTCGATAATGGCCGTCCGCGCGCGCTTAAAGCCAGACTCCACCGCGCTCCGCACCGTCTTGCCCGACCGCAGCTCCTCCTTGAGACGCTCGAAGATGACGATGTTCGCGTCGGTCGCCATGCCGACGGACAAAATAATGCCCGCGATGCCCGGTAAAGAAAGATTGACCCGCAGCAGCGCCAGCGTCACCGCAATCAGCGCCGTATAAAGCAGCAGCGCGATGACCGCCATCAGGCCGGGCAGGCGGTAATACAAAATCATAAACAATATAATCAGCGCCAGCCCGATTACGCCCGCAATCAGGCTTGTCCGCAGGGCGTTGGCGCCCAGCGTCGGCCCCACGGTGGAAAGCTGAACCGCATCCAGCTCAAACGGCAGCTTGCCGATGTTCACAATGTCCGCGAAATACTGCGCCGCGTCTCTGGTCTCGCGCCCCGTGCCGAACGTCACCACGCAGTCCCTGCCGATGCCCGTACTCGCAAACTCCCGGCCCACGCGGGGCGCGATCGGGGTTCCGTCTCCGCGCCGCACCGGCTCGCCGTCCATATACAGGGCGATATAGTTATCTCCCTCTTCCTGACTCGCCGCGTACCGCGTCGCGTCCGTCCACGCGGACTCAAACTCCGCCTTGAAGTTCAGCTCTACATAATAGGAGTTGAAGCCCGCGTTGCTCGGGTCGCCGAATCTGGACGCCGCGCTCTCAACCGCGTCGCCCGTCAGCCACACCGTGTAGCCGCCCTCCTCGCCGTTCGCGGCGATCGTGCGGAACTCAAGCTGCGCCGTGGAGCCGAGCTGCCGCACCGCTTCCTCCGGGTCGTTCAGCATCGGAATCTCAATCGTTATCCGCTTCTCCCCCGCCGTGTAAAGGCTCGCCTCCGTATAGCCCAGCGCCGTCAGCCGCTGCCCCAGCATCGCCTGCACCGTGGCCATTTCCTCCCGGTTCACCGACTCCGCCCGCGCCTCGTACGTGATAATCGACCCGCCCGACAAGTCAAGCCCGGGGATAATCCCTTCCTCCACGCTCGGAATCTCAAAAATCATCAGGTCTACGCCGGTGAACGCCGCCACTACCAACAGCCCGATAAGCGCCAGCATCCCCACAAAAATGACGATTCTCTTTCCCATGTTTTTCTGCCTCCCGTTATTCGTCCCGCCCCCGCCAAACGCGGGAGCAGGGGCTTCTTTTGCACACCCAGATATTATATTACCTCCGCCCCCGCTTGTCAACCGCAAACCCCGTTTTTTTGCCGCCCCCACGACCCACAGACCGCCAAACCATTGCAATCACTACGTTTTGCCCCCTTCCGCCGCCTCAACAATCGAACAAAGAGAGCAAGAATCGCCGTGTCCTTACTCTTGCAACGGTTACATCGATTTTTGATACGAACTTTTGTACTAAATAGTAACGAATATGTTACCTTTCACACATTTCGTTTTTGTTTGTGCTATGCTGAAATCAAATCAAGGGCGACAAGCCCGTATACAGAAAGGAAACAAAAAAATGAAAACTCGAAACCACTCCCTCCGACGCGTATTCGCGTCCGCGCTGGCCGTCACGACGGCCGCCGCCATCGTCATCGCCGGCACCTACGGCTGGTCGGCAATTTCCCAATTCGCCAAAGGCACCGCAGACGGAGCCACCCAAAATGGAGGTGGCGAAACCCAGACCGGCCCGGGCGGCCGACTCCACTTCGACTTCGACCGCGAATCTGGCGCCGCCGAAGTCTACGCCGAAAACTTCGGCACCGAACCCCTCTTCGTTCGCGCTCGTCTCAACGTGACCACCGACCTCACCGACAGCGAAGTCTCCTACTCCTTCGGAGGAAGCAAAATCTTCATGCCCACCTTCCTCAAAGACTCCACCGTCCTTTACTCCGACGTCACCGGCGACGCCATCGACCCTGAGCGCGAGGACGCGCCCGTCCCCGAGTTCCCCGACTACACCGAAAACCAAACGAAAACCGACACCGCCTACTACACCGACCAGACCAACGCCCTCGCGACGCACAAAGCCAAGTCCACCATCGTTGGTGACGCGCCCATCGCCATCGCCGACTGGGACAAAGCCCCCGTCAACCGCTGGTTCCGCGACAGCGACGGCTGGTACTACTGGGGAGCGCCCCTGCAACCCGGCGACGCGACCTCGCTGCTGCTCAACGCCATCGAGTTCAAGGCTGACCGCAGCGATTGGGAATTCGTCATCCTCCCCGAAGCTGAATTCGTTGACATCGACGACGCCAACAAGTTTGACGGCATCTCCGAAGACGCCAAAGAACTCCTCGGCAACATCACAGAGCTGCGCGGCGTCCTCGGCGCGATAGGGGGGCCCATCGTCACCGAAAACGACCCCTTCTGGCCCGCGAACGGCGCAGACAGCATCATCCCTAGGAATCAAGTGCTTTCCGTCACGGTCGAAAACTACATCCCCGCCGACTTGGAAACCGATCCCATCTATCTACATTCTTGGGACGTATCTGAATTGGGCGACGGCTCAGTCATGGCATGGTACACCCCGGCAGGCGAGGCCGACAGGTTTGACGTGTTCCTCGGCGCCGAAGGCGGCGTAAAGACCGGCGAGAACGCCACAAGATTTTTCTTCCTGTTCCGCAACGTCACAACGATTGACGTATCCAAGCTGGACACCTCCAACACGACCGCTATGCAAAGTATGTTTGAAAGCACAAGCGCCCTGACAAGCCTTGACGTGAGCAGCTTCGACACCTCAAACGTGACCAATATGGCCATTATGTTCCGTAACACACGCTCCCTGACAAGTCTTGACCTGAGCAGCTTCAATACCTCGAACGTGACCACTATGAACGGTATGTTCCTCGACGCACGCGCACTCACAAGCCTTGACCTGAGCCACTTCGACACCTCGAACGTGACCATTATGACGAATATGTTCCGTGACACAACCAACCTCACAAGCCTTGACATGAGCGGTGCGGACTTTGATAAGGTTACGAACGCGAGCAATATGTTCACCGGCAGTGGGTTGTTGGATGCGGGGAGTGAGTTTGTGAAGAATGAGGCGGCGGCGGACTTTATCAACAGCTTGAATCCCAAGCCGGCTTCGGTTGTGGTGGTTGCGGGGCCGCAGGGGACGTTTGGGGGGAGCATCAATCTCGGCACCTCCAGCTCCGCCGGCACCACCTTCTGGCCCGCGAACTCGAATAACAGCGGCATCAACAAGCGGCAGGTCGCCACCGTGACGGTGCAGGCGAGCATTGACATCCCGGACGGCGCGTATTCTTGGGATGTGTCCGACCAAAAGAACCGCTCAGTGATGGCGTGGTACACGGCCACCGGCAGTGTCAACAGCGACGGCGAAGCGATGTACGACTTATATCTGGGCGCGCACGGCACGGTGAAAGCGGGCAAGATTATGAGCAACCTGTTCCGCAACTTCACCAATGTCACGTCGATAGACGCCTCCAAGCTGGAAACGGCCAACGTAACGGACATGGGCCAAATGTTCTACGGCACAGCGTCCCTCAAGCGGCTGGACTTCAGCACCGCCAGCTTCGTGAAAATTATCTCCAGCGGCAGCATGTTCCAAGGCAGCGGCCTCCTAACCGGCGGCGGCGAAATCATCGTCAAAGACACCGCCGCGCGCGTCTTCATCACCGCCCTAGGCGTCCCCCTCACAAACATCAAATTCGCGTAACCCCCGCCATCCGTAGGGACGCACATTGTGCGTCCGCAGGCGGGACGACCCCGCCCCTACAGAACCAACCAACATGCTTTTATCTCTCCTTCATTTTTGGATTGCGGCAAAGCCGCACCACGCCGGCGGGGTTTGGTAGCCCCCGCCGGCGACCTCCTTTTTGCAATTCCCCTCCTTGGAGGGGTGGCGCGAACGCGCCGGGGCGGGGTACCCAAACGCCGC
>Ga0099364_10002660_pt1 | contig 28260 bp, 25 predicted proteins | sample TergutTh196P3_FD_73070 | JGI IMG/M metagenome (GOLD analysis project Ga0099364, IMG submission 73070) | Microcerotermes parvus P3 segment gut microbial communities from Pointe-Noire, Republic of the Congo - Th196 P3 | ecosystem: Host-associated > Arthropoda: Insects > Digestive system > Gut ... | reverse complement strand
TTGTATAGCTTTTCAAAGCTGACATCCACATTATCGCCCTCCTTTCTTTTGGCTTTATAAGTTAGACGGAGAAGTTTGAGATTTCTTACAAGAAATAATTACGCTGCCCTTCTTAAACGCTTGTCGGTCTTGCGGCTGATATAATTAAAGAGATAAATCATCAGCGACGCCACAATCAGATACACCAGCGCGACGATGATGAGTGGGAAGAAGGCATCGTAGGTGCGGCTGCGGATGATGTCGCCAGCCTTCGTCAGATCAATGATGGCGATGTAGCCGACCACCGAGGTCATTTTAAACAGCGATATAAACTCGGACATATAGACAGGGAAGGCCACCCGTACTGTTTGCGGGAAGGTCACGGTGAAGAAGGCGCCGCTCTTACTAAAGCCCATGCTCCGCGCCGCCTCGATCTGCCCCTTGTCTATGGTCAGGATGGCACTGCGGAGAATCTCGCCGATAAACGCCGCCCCGTTGGCCCCGAAGGCAATGACGGCGACCATCGTCCCGCTGATAGTGCTTTTGGCGAATATGACATAGAATGTAATCATCAACAAAACGACGATCGGCGTGCCGCGTAGGATGGTGACATAGGTATCGCCGATGGCCTTCAAGATAAAGTTCTTGCTCATGCGCAGGCCGCAGACACCGAAGCCCAGGACCGTCGCCAGGGTAAAAGCCAGGAGCGTGATGGTCAGGCTGACGCCCAGGCCGTCCACTATCAGCTTCCAGCGGTCTTCTTGGATAAGGTTCCGCTCGATGGCGGTCATCAGGCTATCCCACAGGCTTTCGTCCGCGCCCTCCATGGCCTCGTCCTTCTGGGCTAATAAGACCTGCGGATTTTGAAAATAATCATCGGTAAAATTTACCTTCTCCCGGCGTTCCTCGGTGGCGGTGACATTTGAAATGACGACACTGACCCGCGAGCTTTCCAAGGCCGTAATCAGGGCGGAAAACTGCATATCCATATATTCCACCCGCATATCCAGCTCATAGGCGATGCGCTCGATCAGCTCGGCATCCAGGCCGACGATATGGCCACTGTCAATATAACACATCGGCTCCCTGTTGGCGGCCACCCCGACCATCAAGACCGGGGCATCGGCGTGTACGGGTATGTCCTTCTGCTCATACGCGCTGCCGTCTTCCTTGATCCATCGGTCAATGATGTCATCCAGCGTGCCGTCCGCTTTGAACTGATCCAGCACCGCCGAAATATCGTTTAACAACTGCGTGTCGTCTTTTTTTATGGCGATTGCCACCCCTTCTTCCAGCAGGGTACCGGGGATAATCGCCAAGTCGGGGTTACTGCGGACGAAGCCCAGGGCAATGGTATATGCGGTGATGACATAGTCCAGGTGATTGCCCTTTAAGGCCATCACGGCATCCGGAACCGAATCATAGCGATACAGCCCCGCACCGGGATAATTAGCCTCAATGTACATTTCCCCCGTCGAACCGGTCATCGCGCCGAAACGGGCATTATCGAAGTCAATGTCGTCCAGCGTCAACTGCGCCGCCGTGGCATCGTAAACGGCAATCGCCCGCGCGGTCATGAAGTAGGGGTCGGTATAGTTGGCGCTCTGCGCCCGCTCCTCGGTAATGGCAAAGCAGCAGGCGGCATAATCCACCTTCCCGCTTTGCAGGGCCGGCAGCAGGCCGGAGAAATCCATGACGCTTATCTCCAGCCGCATATTCTCATGGGCGGCAAAGCGCTTGGCAAACTCGACGTCAAAGCCGGCAATCTCCCCGTCCTTATAGTAGGCGAAGCCATCCACGATCCCGCTCGTGGCGAATCTAAGCAGCTCGCCCGTTCCCTCCGGGATCTGCGGCATCGTTTCATCCCCGCCGAACCAGCGGTCATACATTTCGTCAAAAGTGCCGTCGCTATTGATCAGGGCAATGAAATCGTTCAATTTTTCCAGCAGCCCGGGCTGTTCTTTGGAAACAAGCATCCCGGCGGCACTGTCGTCAAAATAAGGCTCCAGGGTTCTGAGCCCCGGATTTTTGGGGCCGTATATCTTAAAGCCCTCTGTGTCCGTCAACATGCCATTGATCTGGTTGTTTCGCAGCGCGACTATCGCGCTGGGCAGGTCGTTGAAATATGCGGGAACGGCTCCGGGTATAAAATCGGCGATCACCTGATCATGAATCGTCCCGGTGATGACCCCGATGGTTTTATCCACCCAATCCTCCGGCACGAAAGTGAGTGGTGCGCTTTCCGGCACGGGGGCGGTGTCTTCGCCTGAACAGCCCATTAGTGCCGTCGACACGTAAAGAAGCGTGATTATTATGTAAAGTATTTTTTTCCAGCCAATACATCTGTCCATGATACAAAATATAGCCCTGTGGCTTAAGTCTGTCAAGAAAAAAATACATACGTGAAATAGGGACGGTTCCGTGAAATAGGGACGGTTCTTTTTTCACTTTTTTCACATTGTCCGCTACGGCACCACGCCACCCTTGCGGCGCGGGGGTGCTTACATTATAATAGAATGTGGGTGGCAAACGCGGGAGGTCAGACCCGATGATCAATCTAAGCAACTACATTTTACAGGGTGAGCCCGACCAGAGGGAGCGGGGCTATGTCTGGCATACGGCGATTGGCTTGCAACAGACGGACGGGTTGAAGCCGTCCGATTATTTGATTGCCACGGCGAACAAGAACATCAATGGCGACATCACGCTCCTGGAAGCCAAGGAGCTGATTGACGGTTATTACGAGGAAAGGGCCGTCCAAAGCGAGGACGTGACCCGCACCGAGGAGGCCGACAAGGTTTCCGCCCGCACCGCCATGCTGTTGGCCGAAAGGACCTTCTCTTTTTCCCCTGTGGAATATATCACCATCCACCGCCGCCTGTTCGAGGGCACGTACCGTTTCGCCGGCCAGATCCGCGATTATAATATCAGCAAAAAAGAATGGGTCTTGAATGGGGAGACGGTATATTATGCCAGTGCGCTAAGCATCCGCGACACCCTGGATTATGATTTTGAGCGGGAGCGGAATTATAACTACAGGGGGCTTTCACCGGCGGATGTGGCCCGGCATGTTGCCGCTTTCATATCGGGGATATGGCAGATTCATGCGTTCGGGGAGGGGAACACCCGCACGAGCGCTGTTTTCACGATAAAGTATCTACGCAGCTTCGGCTTCGACGTCGGCAATGATATCTTTGCAGAAAATGCCTGGTATTTCCGCAATGCCCTGGTCAGGGCCAATTACAGCGACATACGTAGGAAAATCAATGCGACGCAGCAGTATCTGGATCTGTTTTTTGCCAATTTGCTTTTGGGTGAAAACAACACGTTGAAAAACCGCGACCTGCGTATTCGTCCGATGGCGACGGAGCCTGCCGATGTCCCTGTAAATGACCGTGTGAATGAACCTGCAAATGAAAATGTCCCTATAAATGACCTTAAAAATGAAGATGTCCCCATAAATGTCCCCATAAATGTCCCTGTAAAAATCGCCGACATCGCTGACAGGGTGTTGGCAGCCCTGACGGAGGATCCGGGTGCGACCGCCGTACAAATGGCGGAGCAGTTTGGCGTGACTGACAAGACGGTCAAAAGGGCTCTCGCCAGCCTAAAAGCGGCCGGCCTGATTGAGCGGGTCGGTTCCAACAAGACGGGGCACTGGGCTGTGAAGTGACTAAGCAACTAGGCTAGAAGGTAATATATAAGCGGATATACAGAAAATATGGAAGATGAGGTACAGCCATGCCCCTCCACTGCGGTATGCCCACACTAATCGAACGCCCCACACTGGAGGAAAGCCTGCGCCTATGCGCCGACCTGGGCCTCGACTTCGTTGAGATAAACATGAACCTACCGGAATACCAACTGACGGAACTGGACAGCGAGGCGGTGTGCGGTTTACTGGCCGAAACGGGCAAGTACCTGACCATCCACCTCGATGAAAACCTGAATGTCTGCGATTTTAACCCCGCCGTTGCCGCCGCTTACCGGGAAACCGTCACCCGGACAATCGCCTTGGCGCAAAAAATCAATGCCCCCATCATCAACATGCACATGGCCAAAGGGGTCTATTTTACCCTGCCGGACCGAAGGTGTTATTTATTTGAACGCTACATTGACAAATACCTGGCCGGGCTGCGCGATTTCCGCGACGTTTGCGACCGGGACATGGCAGACTGCGGCATACTCATCTGCATCGAAAACGGCGGCCGGTACCACGATTTTCAGCAGCAGGGTATTGATTTATTATTGGAGAGCAAAAATTTTGCCCTGACCTACGACGTCGGCCACGCCCATGCCGCTGGCGGGGGCAATGAGATGGAAGCCTTTATCCTGGATAGGCCAGACAGGCTTAAGCATATGCATGTCCATGACGCCCGTGGCGGCGACTGCCATCTGGCTTTGGGCGACGGCGAGATTGATTTGGCGGGGAAGCTGGCGTTGGCGGAAGAATACGGCTGCCGGGTCGTGCTGGAGACCAAGACGGTGGCGGGGCTGGGGCGGTCGGCGGCGTATTATATCACCAAAGACATTTAACATTGTATTGATGTATATTTTCGTCCACTGTTATTATTGCCATTCCCTCACAAAGGGCGGTTGCGATTATGATTCGATCAAAAGGGTCGCGGTGAATGTAGGATAGTTCTTCGACTTTTTCTATATACTTAGGTAAAATCCCTACATATACTCCTTAAAGTCTTCGAGCGGAGCATCGAAGTCATCCGCAATCTTGTATTCACCACGTAGACAACCAAACATTTCTTCGCGGGATTTCTTTTTTAATGCGGGAGCTGTGGTCAGCACGAACGGAATATCATTTTGTCTCACGGTTTGACGCAGAAACATATTTATAGCGGTAGACATATCCATTCCAAGAGATGCGAATATTGTTTGAGCAGCGCTTTTTATTTCGCTATCCGTGCGGATATTGATACTTGTGGTAGTGGCCATATCGAAACCTCCTCCAAATATGTTGTACGTTTATTGTAACACGCTGAATGTAAGGTGTCTACACAGGTTCGATGCTTCGTTTTATTTTACGGTTCTTTGACTCTTTTTCGGTTAAAATGGGGAAACTCAAACCATTTCACCTATTGATTTTCGTGCGAGTTTGCGGTATGATAAGAGCGTGAAAATCAAATCGGAGGTAGATAGCTTGATCATGCCCAAGGAATTACAACTCATTTTAACGCAAAGCGGTGGTACTGTCACCACCGCCCAAGCGAATAGTGTCGGCATTTCAAACGAGCGCCTACGTTTGCTTGTGAAAGCAGGCGAGTTGGAAAGGGTATCGTTTGGTGTCTATGTTTCGCCCGATGAATTCGTTGATATGATGTATACCGCCCAGCTTCGGCGGCCTAAAATAATTTTTTCACACGAAACGGCTCTATTCCTGCATGACCTCACCGACCGAGACCCTGTCAACTACACCGTGACGGTACCGACCGGATATAATGCGGCACGTTTGCGGGGAGATGAGTTTACGGTCTTCACCATCAAGCGTGAGCTACACGAAATCGGAGCGGTGCGGATGACGACGATGTTTGGGCATACTGTTACGGCTTATGGTTTGGAGCGCACGGTATGCGATTGCCTACGCAGCAGAAACCGGATAGATATCGCTGTTGTGACAGACGCGGTTAAACGCTATGCCAGACGAAAAGAAAAAAACCTGAACACGCTCATGCAAATGGCGGATATGTTTAATGTATCCAAACCGCTTAGAAGTTATATGGAGGTATTGCTGTGAAAACATCCACCCAGCTAAAGACGCTTGTCCGCAACCTGTCAAAGGCGAAAAATGTGGAAGCTGAAGTTATATTACGGAACTTCATGCTTGAGCGTTTTTTGGAGCGTGTTTCCGTTTCTGTATATAAACAAGACTTCATCCTAAAGGGCGGCATACTTATAACGGCGATGATTGGTATCGATAACCGCAGCACGATGGATATGGATGTGACCGTAAAAGGGCAAATGCTGACCGCTGCTGAGATCAGCGAAATCGTCGAGGATATTATATATATTCAAATTTATGATGGTGTCCAATTCACCCTGCATGGCATTGAGGAAATCCGCGAAGAGTCAGACTATCCCGGTTATCGTGTTTCAATTGGCGCCATCCTCGACAAGACGCGCCAAACGCTCAAGGTCGATATCACAACTGGTGATTTTGTCACGCCAAGGGAGATTGAATACAACTTCCGGCTGATGTTCGAGGACAGAACAATCAGCATCATGGCCTTCAATTTGGAAACAGTGCTGGCGGAGAAATTCGAGGCGATTATCACCCGTGGTGTCACATCCACGCGCATGAGGGACTTCTACGATATTTTTATTCTGACCACCACCAAAACATATGATTCGGAAGTTTTCAAATCCGCTTTGAAAAAGACGGTGGAGAAGCGTGGCACGTCTGCGCAAATGGTCGACATGGACGACATTATCCAGAATGTATCAAAAAATTCTGTTATGATTGACCTTTGGCAGAGGTATCAAAAAAAGTATACATATGCCGCCGATATTTCATGGGAAATGGCGATGGATGCCTTGAATCGGTTGGCGTATTGAATATAGCTTGCATATCACTCAATGATAAATCCCATGGCTACGGTTTTAAACCCCAAAACCACAAGTTAAAAATAATGAAACCGTGGTGAATGAACGCCCCATGGTACGGAACAGGACTTAGCTTGCCAATTCTCCCCAAATCCCTTATCATATGCATAGGGTGTCGGGGCATAAACCACGACACCCTACTGCTGAGTGTCATCTGAGAGGAGGAACCACATGATCACATTAACCAAAGCTTTGGAAGTCGGGGTCGCGAAAATCGACATGCAGCACCGTGAACTGGTGGACAGACTGAATGACGTGATGGCCATGGGGGGAAAATCGGTCACGAAGGAAGAAACGGCGAAAACCCTGGATCTATTGGGCGAGTATGTCGTCAGGCACTTCGGCGACGAGGAAGCCTTGCAGAAAAAGAGCAACTACCCCAAATATGATTGGCATAAGGAGCAGCACCAGGGCTTCATCAAGGAATTTAAGGCGCTGAAAAAAGAATTTGCCGAAAACGGCCAATCGACGAAGTTCACCATGGACTTAAACAAAACGATGGTCAACTGGATTGTCCGCCACATCAAATCCGCCGATGCGGAACTGGGCAGGCACCTGCGCAGTCAGGGGATGACATAGGGTGCACCCTGCACCCCGCACAACCCCCGGTTGAATTCCCCCAAAACTCTCACACGCGGGCATCGCCCATCGCCACGCGGCAAACCGCCTGCTGGCAAGGTGTCAGGGTTCCACTCTTTCCAGCTGCGCCACCGCCCCCGCGCAGTCAAAGGCTTCCAGGGCGGCCATGACCCCCTCCAGCAGCCCGTCTGTTTCTGCATCATAGCTATAGGCCGTGTGCGGGGCGAGCAGATCGCGGGCAGCATTTTGGTCAAAGGCTTCGGCGGCGGCCTTCACTTCGGCCAACACCTGCATGAGCGCTGCCTTGTCCGCCTGCTGTTTCGGCCCTGCCGTCTCCGGCCGCAGCACCCCTTCCAGGTTCCCGGAAAGCTCCAACAGCCCGGCCCTAAAAGCCGGGTAAGCTTCCATGCAATACGAAAGATCACCCGCCGTGGCGGCCCGTTCCAACCGGGCAGCAGCCTCCCCCAGCGTCGCCGCCCCGATGCTCTTCAACACACTTTTTAAGCCATGCACCTCTATGGTAAAAGCCTTGCGGTCACCGTGGTCGCCATCCTCTGCCGTTGGGATGGCATCCGCCGTGGATGCCGCATTGGTGGTGGCGAAATCCCCGCTTTCCTTTTGCTGCCGGGCCGCCCAGGCCACCGCGGGCGGATGTTTGTCGCGGACATAGGTGTTGAGGACATGGTTTAGCTGCCTTATGTCAATTGGCTTTGAAACAAAATTGTCAAAACCGTTTTCAGCAAACATTTCCTTCATCCCGGCGACGGCGTTGGCCGTCAGGGCAATGATGCTACGCGCATAGCCTTCGGCCCGCAGCAGTTTCGTGGCCTCGATTCCATCCATCCCCGGCATCATGTGATCCATGAAGATGATGTCATAACTGGCCCCGGTGCGGATTTTTTCCAGTGCTTCATAACCGCTATCGGCGCTGTCCACCGCTAAACCATAGGGCTTTAACAACCCCTTTGCCACGAAGATATTGGCCTCCACATCATCCACCACCAAGATGCTGCCGTAGGGCATATGTTCGCGCACGACCTTGGCTCTCTGCATGCCGGGGCTGAATGTGAAATTTTGTAGTTTTTCGGCCATCTCCCGGCCTAGGACATCTGCGCCCGCCGGCTGCTGAAGCAGGGAAACCACGAAGGTTGAACCGGCACCCACCGTGCTTTCGGCCATGATCTGCCCCTGCATCATCTCAACCAGGCCTTTGGTGATGCCCATGCCCAGACCCGTACCCTCCATCCCCCGGTTGGCCTCGCGGTTGAACATCGAATGTTCGTCATAAATGGTCGCCAGTTGCTCCCCACTCATGCCCTGCCCGGTGTCGCGGACGGTGAAAATGAGCATGATTCCCTTTTCGTCCGGTCGGGAATCGATCTCAAAGGTGACGCTGCCCTGCTCGGTATACTTAACCGCATTGGAAAGGATGTTATTCAGGATTTGCTTAATCCTCAGCTCGTCGCCGATCAAATGGGTGGGCAGGTTTGCCGAGATCTTTACGATAAATTTAAGCGGCTTAACGCCGATACGCATGACATTTAAGCGCAGCGTGTCGTTTAGCAGGCTGGAGGTGTCATATTTGACCGGCAGTAATTCTAGCTTGCCTGTTTCGACCTTTGACAGATCCAGGATGTCGTTTATGATGCCCAGCAGCGTCTTGCCGGAACTGTTTATCCGCTCGAAGGCATCCCGGGTCCCGGAGGCTTGTTCGTCCTTCTCCAGCTCAATGTCCGAGATGCCGACGATGGCGTTCATCGGCGTACGGATTTCATGGCTCATGGTGGCGAGGAAGCGGGATTTATGTTCATTGGCCCGTTTCACGTTTTCCAGGGCAACATTAAGCTTCCCGACATCCAGTTCCGATTGGACCTTGTATCTGGCGACATACCAAGTGAATACCGTGCTGGCTATCCCGGCAATCAAGATGTCGATGCTGTCATAGATGGCCGTATCCGGCTCCTTCAGCAAAACGGTGGACACTATAAACACCATTATCGCGCAGGACGTGAGGATTAGGTTGAACATCGGCGCATTGACAAACAAAAACAACGCAATCACCATAAATATCATCGACATGACTGCCAGTTCTTTTGCGTCCGACCATACATCCAGATAAACCCCAAACAGCATCAGATTGCTGTAATACAGGGTGATAAGCGTATTAAGCAGTAAATACCTGGGGCGATCCCCGGATTTATGTTGGCTGTATATGCGTTTTGCGTATAAGGACATCAGCCCGGCGATGGTGGCCACGACAAGGTAGACCAGCCCCTTGGCCAGTTGTCCTTCCACGACAACGGGAAAAAAAGAAAAACAAATCGTCACCAGGGCGACGACCTTGTTTGTTATCCGTAGGCTGTCCAGGTTTTGGCCATACTTTTTTTCCAGACATTCCGCAAACGCTTCTTTGTCTTGCGTGTAGAAACGCCAGTAGTTCAGGATGTTGCGCTCCGGTTTTTTCATCTCAGTGTCCTTTTGCAACCCCCACCCCCAAAAACTTCCCCGCCACGGTCAGCAGGCGTTCGTGGCTCGTGGGTTTTACGATGAAGTCGTCGCAACCGATGGCCATCGCCCTGGTGACGTGCGCCCGCGTGGAATTGCCGGTCAAAAACACGAGCGGGGTCTTTAAGTGACGCTCGTCTTGGCGGATGATTTGCGCCAGCTCGTAGCCATCCATGCCCGGCATGTCGATGTCGAGGATGAACAGGTCTACTTTGCGCGCCCTAATGACCGCAAGGGCCGCTTCGCTGCCCGGCACGGCGATGACCGTGTAACAACCTTTGAGCGTGCTGTTGACGAAAGACAGTATCTCGGGCATGTCGTCCACGACGAGGATGGTTTTGGAAAAATCGCAGCCCATCAGCCCCTTCATCGTTTCGCCCTGCCTTTTCTGCAAAGCCTGTAAGGTTGCCATGGCCTCCTCGTATTTTTGCGCCGCGATCAAATTCAGCAGCCTCAGATACGCATCCTCCCCCGGGTCGCGCTCCGCCAGTTCGGCAATCACCTCGGCCGCCCTTTCAAACTCGTGGTCATAAAACAGATGGCATATTGTCTGTACATTGCGTTCCATATCCGCATGAATCTCTATCTCGCTTATCGGGAGCCCCGCATCTTGTTTCTGCGCCTTTTGCGCGGCGATGGACATGGACAACACATCGGTGAGGAAGGACCGGAGCAGCTTACGCACCAACGAAAAATCCGGCGTTCCCTCCAGACAGCGCAGAATCCGCCCCGCCTGCAACACCAGGCTCCGCGCCCGTATCGTGTAAAGCAACGCCATTATCGCATTCATGTCTTCAATGAATGTATGCGTACGGTGTTCTATAAGCACACTGCCCTCTTCCAACGTCCCGGTCAGCTCTGGCACGTTGTCGATGAAGTGATTGATGTCGGCATGGGTTCGCTCATAGCTGGCATCCCGGGGTAAAAACAGGCCCGGGATGCGGTGGTAATAGCGGCTTCCGTCATAGGGTTTTGCTTTCATGTTTCTTTTCCTCCTGTCTCATCGTCAGGCTGTCCATTAAACGATCCATCTTTTCCACCCGTTCGGGCAAGAGCCGCAGCGACAGTTTGACGGTATCGAGATAGACATCCTCCAGACCGCCCATCGCCTCCAGGGCGGAATCAATTTCCAGGCCGCCGATGCTTTTTAGGCGCGTAAGGGGGTCGATGCCCTCTGCCGCAGGGGTGACATACGCCGTGGATGCGGCATTGGCGGCGGCGAGACCTCCGTTTTCCTTGTGGTGTCGGGCTGCCCAGGCCACTGCGGGCGGATATGTGTCGCGTATCAGGCTATTAAGGATATGGTTTAGCTGCCTTAAGTCTATGGGCTTTGGCAAGAAACCGTCAAAGCCGTTTTCGTCAAACATTTCCTTCATCCCGGCGACGGCGTTGGCCGTCAGGGCGATGATGCTGCGCGTATAGCCTTCGGCCCGCAACAGTTTCGTGGTCTCGATTCCGTCCATCCCCGGCATCATGTGATCCATGAAGATGATGTCATAACTGGCCCCGGCGCGGATTTTTTCCAGCACTTCATAACCGCTATCGGCGCTGTCCACCGCTAAACCATAGGGCTTTAACAACCCCTTTGCCACGAAGATATTGGCCTCCACATCATCCACCACCAAGACGCTGCCGTAGGGCATATGCTCGCGCACAACCTTGGTCCTCTGCATGCTAGGGCTGAATGTGAAGTTTTGCAACTTTTCGGCGACCTCCCGGCCCAGGACATCCGCATCCGCCGGCTGCTGGAGCAGGGAAACCACGAAGGTTGAACCGGCGCCCACCGTGCTTTCGGCCATGATCTGCCCCTGCATCATCCCGACCAGCCCCTTGGTGATGGACATACCCAGCCCCGTGCCCTCCATGGCGCGGTTGGCCTCGCGGTTAAACATTGAATATTCGTCATAGATGGCGGCCAGTTGCTCCTCGGTCATGCCCTGCCCGGTGTCGCGGACGGTGAAGATGAGCATGGTGCCCCTTTCGTCCGATCGGGAATCGATCTCGAAGCTGACGCTGCCCCGGTCGGTGTATTTAATCGCGTTTGAGAGGATATTATTCAGGATCTGCTTGACCCTAAGCTCATCACCGATTACGTGCACGGGCAGGGTTTCGGATACCTTTATGATGAACTCAATCGGCTTGTCGCCGATACGTATGGCGTTTAAGCGGGCGGTATCGTTAATCAGGCTGGGCGTGTCGTATCTGAGCGGAACCAATTCGAGCTTGCCCGTTTCGACCTTTGATAAATCCAGGATGTCGTTTATGATGCCCAGCAGCGTCTTGCCGGAGCTGTTTATCCGTTCAAAGGCATCCCGGGTTTCGGGCGGCTGGGCGTCATGCTCCAGCTCAATGTCGGAAATGCCGATGATGGCGTTCATCGGTGTGCGGATTTCATGGCTCATCGTGGCAAGGAAAGCAGACTTTGCCTTGTTCGCCTGCTCCGCCGCCAAAATAGCATTTTGAAGCTCCGTGATGTCTTGAATTTGCAACAGGGCGCCAATAATGCCGCCGCTTTCATCTTTTAAAGGGATGATCGTTATTTCGCAGTGATACGCCTTGCCGTTAGCAAAAGACATTTGGGCGTTAAATTCCCTTGCCGTGCCGCTTGCATAAAACTCCCGCAGATTTTCCAGCAGCATGTCACGCGATTCCGCTTTCAAAACAGCACTAAAGCTTTCGACAAAGTCCTTGCCTATCAAGGTGTCAGCGTCAAGGCCAAATGTACGCAGATGACGGTCTGTCCCCAAAATAAATTTATGCTCCGCATCCATCAGCACGGTCATGTCGGGCGAGTTGTCCAGCATGAGACGCAGGTAAATATCCTGTTCACCCTTTTGCCGCTTTAGCAGATTATAAAGGGCTTCCAGTTCCGTATCACGGCGCTTAAAGGCCGAAATCATCTGGTCGCGTTCCCTTATTTCGCGCTGCAACTGTTTGCTTTTCCTGAGCGCGGCATTTAGCTCGTCAGTCAAATCACTCACACTAACTCCCTTTTAGAACACACACACCGCTATCGAAGAGGAGTGCTTGGCGTTTAGCATTTTTTCCCCTTCCGGCGATGTCGGACATATTTCCCCGCCCGAATATGACACCTGATAATTGATGCCCGACAGCGATTTATCGATAATGTCAAACTCTTTCAAGTTTTCGTCCGCCGCCGCAAACCATCTGCGCAAGCAGGAATAGATCAAGGCCGTTTTGCCGCACTCATGCCCGTTTATCCACGCCGTGGCCCTGCTGGTCGTGGCGATGACTGTTTCCTTTGTCAGCGCCGCCAAGGATAGGACTGTGCCGGGTTCTATGAAATTATCCAACACGGCGTACTCATCGGTCACAAGCAAGATGCCCTGCGCCAAAGACGACAGTATCTTGCCGTTTTCGTCTTTTGTTTCCGCGATAAGGATGGACGATGAAGCTGTTTCATTTATATCTTTACCGACGAAATAATCCATTTGTTCAAAGAATTGCTTGGCCTTTACGCCGTTTATCTCAATAACGCGATTATCACTGGCTTTTGTGACGACGCCTACGACGGAAATTACCGTCGCCTCATCCGCCACGGCCCCGACGTAAAATTCGGGCGAGATATCCCCGCTTATAAGGACCAAGGCACAGCGTTCGTTGGAAGCGTCGGCACCGAAAAGCACCTTTGCTTCCGGCAGGTTTTCGACTTCACAGCAAGCTATGGAGCCGAATATCGGCAACTCTGCGTTTTCGGCGGACAGTGCCCGCAGGCAATGAGTGGCGGGCCCGGTCAGGCTGTCTACAGGGAAAGGCGGATAAAGAAGGGCCAGTTTCGCGTCTCCCATGAGCCGGCCTTTGACATCCGCGTAACATTCACGCATCAGCGCCGAAACATCCGCGCTGCCCGTGACGGGCGCACTGTAGCCACAGGCAAACTCGCAGGTATCGGAGCTTAGGATGAGAATGGATAAAAGAAACATCCCCGCCTTCCCGTTTGCAGATTGTGAAAACGTGCTCATCCCCGCGAGCGGGATGCCCAGGGCATTCGCGACGGCAGCGTATACCCCGGAATCAATGCAATCCGAACTCGCCGAGACAATGCCGAGGGAATGTTTAAGCAGTTCGATTTTAGCCATTTGCGCCTTCATCTCCTCCAGCGCGATTTGGGGGTCGTCTACCTCCGTGATGGTAATAACATACGATTTCATGGTTTTTCCTCCTCCTTCGATTTGTCCACAATAATTATTTATCTCCATTGTATTCCATTTTTAACCCCCGTGGGGGTCATAAAAGCATTGTCGCGGTATCGTTTTTTTCGTCCGTTGATACCATGCCATGGACTTATTAAAGCAATGTGGGGTATAATCTAAGCCATGAAGATAAGCAAAATACGCAATATGCTTTTCGGCAAAGAACTGGAACAGCGCGTCCGATTGTTTAATATCCTGGCCTTAATCGGGCTGGTGGCCAGTTTGTCGAGCGTGGTTTTCGGGCTGGTCGCCAGCGTGGGGGTCGGTGACCTGCTGATAAATTCGACCTTGGTCATACTATCCGCATCCATTTTATACTACGCGGCCGTCAGCAAAAACTACCAGCGCTGTTACATGATTACCATTATCGTCATATTTTTTATCATGTTCCCGCTGGCTTTCATAAACGTAGGCTCTTATGCCAGCGGCATGCCGATGTATTTTGTTTTCGCCGTGCTGTTCACGGTGTTTATGTTGACGGGAAAAAAGCGGTTTGTATTTGTCGGTCTGGAATTGCTTTTATATACATTGCTCTTTTTGTACGCCTACTTTTATCCTGAAAACGTCCACGGCATGTCTGAGGAAAGTACGATCGTGGCCGATAATATCGTGGCATTTTTGGTTGTCAGCATCGGGCTCTGCGTCGCCATGACAGCGCATATGCGTCAATTCGACAAACAAAACAAAGAGCTGGAAGCCGCGCGTAAGCAGGCAGAGGAGCATGCGAAAATGAAGGGCGAGCTGTTCGCGGAAATGAGCCATGAAATGCGTACCCCGCTGACGATAATGTCCGCCTATGCGCAGTTTGCCGTCGAGCAAATCCGCCAAAACGGGGCAAACGAGCAAACCCTCACCGATCTGTCCACCATCAGCGAGGAAGCCAAACGCCTTGCTGAAATGGCCGACGGTACGTTAAAATTACTACTATCATCCAGCGACACTGCGCAAACAGATGAGTGGGAGGCCATGAGCGTGGATGTGGGGGATCTGGCCAATCGTCTGCTGCGTTTGCTAAAACCCCTCGCGGAACGCAGTGGCAAGCAACTGACGGCACTGATCGAGAAGAAAATCCCCGAAATACCCGGCGACGCGGGCGAACTCACGCAACTATTATGGAACATTACCCAAAACGCGATTACCCATGCGGACGCCAATATAGTAATGGCTGTCCGCGCAGACGATGCGCTCATACACGTCACAATGGCGGATGACGGGGAAGGCATAGCTCCCGACATATTGCCACTTGTATTTGAGCGCGGTATCAGCGGCGGGGAAGGCAAAAGCGGCATAGGTCTGGCCATCTGCCGCGACATTGCGATCAGGCACGGCGGGGACGTATCCATCCACAGTGAACCCGGTGTCGGCACCCGTGTGTCCGTGACACTGAAAGGAAAAGCTTAGGTTTCGATGAATAACGACGGTATTGTGTTACTACTGGAAGACAATGTAAAAATACTGGATTTAAACCGCCGTATGCTGGAACGGGAAGGCTTGACGGTGCTGGCCGCAAAAACACTCGCGGAAGCACGGGAGCAAATCAAACTCGCCATCCCCGACGTGGCGGTTTTGGACATCATGCTTCCCGACGGCAGCGGCCTGGATTTTCTCCCGGAATTACGGCAGGGAGGGCTTGGTATGCCCGTGTTGTTTTTGACGGCGAAAACCGAACGCGCCGATGTCCTGGCCGGACTTAGTGCCGGAGGGAATGATTACATTTCCAAGCCCTACGACATCGATGAGTTTCGGGCCCGGGTGCTGGGTTTTATCAAGCTGGTAAACGCCGGCAAGTCAAAGACGGCCTCCCATAAGAACAGGTCCCTGTTGTCGGCCAGCGAATTATCTGTCGCGCTTTTAGCCAGCAAAGGCTTGAGCAACAAAAAAATAGCCGAGCGGGTGTATTTATCCGAAAGCCGCGTGAAGACCTGCCTGTCTTCTGTTTATCGCAAACTGGGCATCACGGAAGAAAAGGGGAAAAGAAAACGGCTGGCCGGGATGCTGGGGCTTGTCGCAATTTCCTCCGCGCCATAAGGGGGCCGAACCCAAAGGTGTCAAAACCCCCGTCCCCGTGGCTCCCTACACATCAATCACATCAGCTGCGCGGGCATCCTCCGCTGCGCGGGCATCCTCCGCTGCGCGGGCATCCTCCGCTGCGCGGGCATCCTCCGCTGCGCGGGCATCCTCCGCTGCGCGGAGGGGGATGTCCTCCTCCGGTAGGTCCTTCTTTTTGCCGCGCAGCATCTTGACGCCGAGGCAGATGATGACGATGCCCAGCACAAACTGCGGAACCATGGTCCAGACCGACTGAATAATATGGTAGATTTCATCGGGGAAGATATAGTAAAAGACCCTGAAAAACAACATCATCACGCTATTCCACAGCATGAACAGCCCGAACAAAAGCAGGCTAACGCCGAGCCATTTATAGTATTTCTTGGCGGGGATTTTACCGCAAGCCAAGGCATCCCAGGCATCCCTGCCGAAGAGGTAGGCATCGTCTATGTTGGCAAACTCTTCGTCGTCGGCGGAGACAAGATTGTTCGCATGGAAGAAGCTGTAGGCCCAGACGATGATGCTCACAAAGGCCAGCATCCCCGTGTTGAACAGCGAGGATATGCCGATGATGGCAATGGTCATAATCATCAGGCTCAGCCCCATTTTCATGAAGCCCATGTACATATGGGCTGCCCCCGGAATGAGGGAGAAGATGAAGCTCAGGAAACGGTTCTTTTTTTTGCATTTCATTTTTGATTCTCCTTTTTTACGGCTTATTCGCCGCCCCACGGCCAGGTGTCGATACTGCGGACGGCATCGGTGCCAAAATCATTGATCCGACTAAGGACGGCATTACTGCCCTCGCGCAAGGTCGCCTGCCCGGCCAGGAAAGCAGACCTTAAGCTGCCATCATTGCCTGTTCCATGCGGTGGAAAACCCGGCCTGCCCAGGGCCACTGCCGACCACTGGCAATCCCATGATGGCCATTCGGGCACCGCCATCTGCTCCGGCATGAGGAAGAGCAAGAAGAGGGCGGCCGCCACTCCGGCGATGATTTTCAGATTGTAAAGGCTTGTGCGAAGGGCTTGCCCGCCCCTCTTTTTGGCCGCTCCGTCACCAAGCCGCGCCAGTACCTCGGCCTTCAAATGCGGCGGGGCATGGAGGGGCTGGGCTTCGAGTTCTTCGATTAAGCGGGCGATGTCTTCATCGCTGGGGTAGTAGTTCATGGTGTTTATTTCTCCTTGCCGTACATCCTGCGCAACATCCCCCTGGCGCGGTAAATCTGGGTTTGCACGGTCTTTAGTTTCAGCCCTCGCTCGGTGGCGATTTCCTTGGCACTCTTTTCTTCCAGATAATAGGCGGCGGCAACCCCGTCATAGGGCGGCGGCAGCCTGGCGAGGCAGTGCTCCAGTCGTTGCCTTACCTCCGCTTCCAGGCAACTCTCCTCCGGCCGCCCCTGCGGATCGACCAGGTCGCGGAAGAAGTCTTCCCCGGTCGGGATCGGCCTGTTTTTCGCCCCCCGCAGATAATCAATGCTTTTATTGGTGGCGATGCGGGCTAAATACGCCTTCTCGTCCACCCCGTCCAGGCGGTGGAGGTTTTGGTAGGCGGCGATGAAGGTCTCCTGGGCCAAGTCCTCGGCGGCAAAGTAATCGGCGGTGATTTTCAGGCAGATGGAAAAAATGAGTTTTTGGTAGCCCTCGATCAGACCCGCTATTTTCTCTTGTTTCTTGTCCATCTATGGAAATGACACCCTTCCCGGCACGAGGTTTTGTGTGGCTTTGCCCGCCTTAATGGATAAGACGTAATTGACGACTAAAAGTCTTCAGGAAATTATTATAAGTTAAAGAGGGCCTTATTGCCACCGGTGAAATGGGGACGGTTCTTTTTTCACGTTTTTCAAATCGTCACACACACGCCGTCGCACGCGGAGCGTGAAAAAAGAACCGTCCCCACTGCACATGCCATTGACAAAACAGGTATCATGTATTACGATATGGCAGACACAAGGGAGGGATGAAGCGTGAAAAGAAAAAAATATGTCATTGCGGAGTCGACATCCCACGCTATGCGTGGGCGCAATTCCCCTCGTCGGGGGATTCCGCAGAAAACACTCAGATTACTAGCCATGATACTCACCATGGCCCTGCTTGCCGCCTGCGCCGCGGACGGGACACAGGCCGTCGTGGTCGGTGCCGCGCCCGAACACTATGAGCGCCTGGGCCTCAGTATGGACGCGGTCGAGATACACGAGGACGGAACGAACACGCAGGGAGCGGATGGCACCTTTGAATGGTGGTATTTTGATGCCGCCCTAGATGATGGTTCAAATCTCGTCCTGACCTTTTATACACGGAGCATGATGAATCCCAATGGCCCGCTTGCCCCTTTTGTCACCTTCGAGTGGACGGGCGCGGACGGGACGTTGCGGAGCGAAAGGGTCGTCGTTAATCCTGCTGATTTTTTCGCCTCCGACCAGGGCTGTGACGTCCGCATCGGCGAAAACTACATCAAAGGCGACTTACAAGAATATGAGCTGTATTTTACAAAAGATGACCTGGAGGCCCGCGTCCATCTAAGCTCAAACGCGCAATCATGGCGGCCGGGAACGGGCTACCGCCTCTATGGGGATGACGAGGAAAACTACGCGGCCTGGCTCTGCGCCGTGCCGGAGGGCGACGTCAGCCTGGAACTTACTATGGACGGCCACAGTGCGACCTACCAGGGCTCGGGCTACCATGACCATAACTGGGGCAATCTCCCCCTGTGGCGGATGCAAAACAACTGGTACTGGGGCCGGGCCAAGACCGAAGACTATGTCGTCATTTCCTTCGACATCGTCACAACGGCCGATTACGGTTTCGAGGAGTTCACGACCTTCGTGCTGTTCAAAGATGGGGCGGTCATCGCCGAAAGCTTTAGCGACGTGGAGTTTGCTGCGGATGACATTTTCATCGACGAAGAGACCGGTATTCCCATTGCGAACAAGCTACTCTACACCCTCGAAGACGGTGACCGGCAATATGTGGTGGAATACCAGCGTGAAAACACGATACTTGCGTCATCAATGATGGCGGCCCTGCCCGACGCCGACAGGGAGGAAGCGGTCGCGGCGGGCAATAAGCTGATGTACTACCGTTTCAACGGCTCCGTTTCCATCAGCGTCATCGAAAATGGCACCGTCTTGGACAGCCAGACAACCCAGGACGCGGTGTGGGAGTTAATGTTTCCGGGGGTGGTTCGTGAAGAGCATCGCTAGGTTTAACAAAGCCAAGATATAGAATGCTCTTCCAGGTTATTGGAGAGTGCGCTAAAGCGCACATATGGGAACAATCAGTACTTACTCAAATAAATCATCCAGCACGACATCGGCGGTAATCTCCTGGCTGTAGTTGTTTTCTTTCAGCCCGTAGGTGGTGATCATTGTCGTCTGTGGGGCCTTGCGTGTCTTGGTCGTACTGGCGAAGGCCGTTTTCTTGTGCCGCAGTTCCTCGTGGTATTTCTTGTTTATCTCATACAGGCCGGAAGAAAACTTGATCTCGCAGAGATTTACGATACCGTCCATGCGGTCAATGACTAAATCGATTTGCGCCCCTTGCCCCCGCCATGAGAAAGCCGCAGTCAGCACGCCGGATATGCCCAACTTTTCTTGAATTTGCGGCAAATGCCGTAAACACAGCTTTTCATAGGCCAGGCCGCTCCATGTGGCGTGGGCGGATGTCGAGGAAAAGCGCAGCCAGTAGTGTTGCGTATGATCACCGCGCCGGTCGCGGAAGCGGATGTCAAACATCGAGAAGGAATCCATCAGTTGATACAAACTGTCTTTTTTCTTCTGGCCATAAGCCCGATACTCACGGATAAAGCCGCTGATGATTAAATCGCGCAGAATCTTCGTCAGGCTGCCGCCGTCGGTCAGTTTGGTGGCCGCGACAATTTCCGTCCGTGAAAGCCCGATGCCCTTTTGCGCCAGGGCGGTGATGACACGGACATAATTATCGGTGTTTCTGAATAACGAGCGGTACAAGTTCTCGAACTCATTGCGGAGTGGTGCGTCCGTCGCAAAATACAGGGCATCGACATTTTGGTAGAGGCTGTATTGGGACTCCATCAAATCCATATAATAAGGAACGCCGCCGAAAATCATGTAGGCTTCCGCCATCTGCTGCCTGGTCATGGGAATACGACGGCTTTCATAGAACTGCTCGCACTCCTTTAGCGTAAAGGGCTCAATCAAAATCTGCCGCGTGAGACGGTTATGCAACCCGCCCGTGTCGTTAATGATGTTGTCGGTTATCCATGATGCGGCCGAGCCGCAGACAATCAACAGGACATCCCCCCGCGTCTGCGCCCAGCGGTTCCAGAAATAATCCAGCCCCGCCAGAAAATCCGAATGTAGCGTGGCCATCCAGGGAATCTCATCGAGAAAAATGACCTTTTTTGCGGCGCCCGATTGCTGGACGAGCAGATTTAGGTTATCAAAAGCCTTAAGCCAGTCGTTCGCCGGGGATAAGTCCGCCCCGCCAAATCGTGTTATCTCCGCGTTAAACACTTGGAGCTGGGTGGCCTTGTCGCCATTTAATATACCCGTCGCATAGAAGGTGAATTGCGCCTCAAAGAGTTCCTTTATCAGAAACGTCTTTCCCGCCCGCCGTCGGCCATAGAGGGCGACGAATTCGGACTTGCTCGATGTAAGGCATCTTTTGAGGATGCGGCTCTCTTTTTGTCTGCCAATAATCATGCCTCCCCCTTCATCTCAGCGGAATCTCCCTTTTTTTACCACATTCCGCTGACATTCAAAAACCCAAAAACGTCTCACGCAATCAATTCTAGGCCAACCAGAATAATTTGTCAAGCGATTTTCCTTGTAAAATGGGGATTTTTCCGCAACAAATCACCAAGTCATCCTAAAAAACACAAAAATCCCCTCCCCCTTCATCTCAGCGGAATCTCCTTTTTTTAACCACATTCCGCTGACATTACATTTTGTGTTGCAATAAAGATTTGCGGGATGACGGCTAATCCCCCCTTGCCAAGCCCCCTGCTTTGCCGTATAATCTATACGAAAGGCACAGCGTGTTGAATATTGGCACCCATGAACATATGGACAGCATAATACATAAAATTCGCGGCCATCCCGCCGACAGCATTATCGCCGAGGCCGCTGCCATCATCCGCCGGGGCGGCCTGGTCGCATTCCCGACCGAAACGGTGTATGGCCTGGGCGCTGATGCCTTGAATGCGTCGGCAGTAGGGCAGATATTTGCCGCCAAAGGGCGGCCCCCGGACAATCCCTTGATTATTCACCTGTTTAAGTCCACAGACGCGGCACGAATCGCAAGTGACATACCGGATGTGTTTTCCGCACTGGCCCAGCGATTTTGGCCGGGACCCCTGACGCTGATCCTGAAAAAAAAAGACTGCGTGCCCGCCGCCACGAGCGGCGGCCTGGACACGGTGGCCCTCCGGATGCCCGACCATCCGATTGCCCTTAGCCTGATTGAAGCGGCCGGCGGTTTTATCGCCGCCCCCAGCGCCAATTTGTCGGGCCGGCCCAGCCCCACCCAGGCCCGCCATGTGATAGCGGACATGGATGGGCGCGTGGACATGATACTGGACGGCGGCGACTGCGCGGTCGGCCTGGAATCCACCATCCTGGATATAAGCGATGCCCATCCGCAGATTTTGCGGCCGGGAACAATCACGGCAGAGAACATCGCCGCCGTGACGGGTACCATGCCACTGGCCATAGCCTCGCATATGGCGGAAACAGCCCCGCCCCGCGCCCCGGGCATGAAGTATGGCCACTATGCCCCCCGCGCCCGCATGACGGTGGTGCAGGGCACGGACGCAGCCGTCATCGCATACATAAACGGGCGGGTGAAGGCAGAACAGGAGAGAGGCTTATCTTGCGGCATCATTGCCGCCGCGCAGAGCGCCCCCCATTATCCGGCAAAGATGGTGAAGGTACTGGGCGAGCGCAGGGACCCGGCGGAGATGGCCCATAACCTATATAAACTGTTGCGTGAGTTTGACGACGAAGGGATAGACGTGATTTATTCCGAAGCCTTTGCCGCAAACGGAATAGGCGCGGCGCTGATGGAGCGGCTCCATAAGGCGGCGGGCGGACGAATTCATAATGCATTTTAAGGAGGACAACATGATAGCACTGGCCAGTGACCACGGCGGATATGAGTTGAAAATGGCGATTACTGAGCATCTGAGGGAGCGTAGTCTGCCCTATTTGGATCTGGGTTGTGAAGATAAAAAATCCTGCGACTACCCGGATTTTGCCGAATTGGCGGGAGTGGCACTGCGTAGGGGCGTGTGTGACATGGCCATCATCGCCTGCACGACGGGCATAGGCATATCCATTGCCGCCAATCGCATTCCCGGTGTGCGCTGTGCGCTATGCACCAATCCCCATATGGCGCAGATGACCCGCAGCCACAACGATGCAAATGTGCTGGCACTGGGGGGGGCTACCACGGGCATAGAGTTGGCAATGGCAATAGTGGACGCATTTTTGGACACGCCCTTTTCCGAGGAAGAAAAGCATATCCGGCGGATACAGAAACTGGAGGAGCTGGGTATGCGGAAATAAAAGCCGTCATCCCGCAATGTTCTTATGCGGGATCCCCTAAATGTAGGGAACGACGCACGTAGGGGTCCCCTGAAAGTAGTCGTTACACGAAGGGGATCCCGCAGAAAACGCGAAGCGTTTTACAGGATTTGCGGGATGACGAATACGAGGAGGTAAACAATGGCAGTAATCATTATGGACCATGCCCTGATCAGGCATAAGATTGGTTATATCCGCCGCAAGGAAATTGGCACCAAGGATTTTCGTCAGACCATCAGCGAAATTGCGATGCTGATTTGCTACGAGGCGACCAGGAATCTTCGGCTGGATGATGTCGAAGTAGAGACCCCGATTTGCAAAACCACCGTGCAGGAGCTAAAGGGGAAAAAGCTGGCCATCGTGCCTGTTTTGCGGGCGGGCCTGGGCATGGTGGACGGGATGCTGACGATGATTCCTACCGCCAAAGTGGGTCACATCGGCCTCTACCGTGACCATGAGACCCTGGAGCCGGTGGAATACTACTGCAAGATTCCCGCCGACTGCGCCGAACGCGAGGTATTTGTGGTGGATCCGATGCTGGCGACCGGCGGTTCATCTTCCGCAGCCATACGGATACTGAAAGAGCGCGGCTGCAAAAAAATTCATTTTATGTGCATTATCGCCGCCCCCGAGGGCATTGCCCGCATGGAAGCGGACCATCCCGACATCGACATCTACGCCGGTGCCGTGGACGAGAAGCTAAACGAGATTGGCTATATCGTGCCGGGCCTGGGCGACGCCGGCGACCGGATTTTTGGAACGAAGTAAATACGTTCGTCATCCCGCAAAGTCCGTAAAACGCTTCGCGTTTTCTGCGGGATCCCCTGCGGGTTATCTCGTCATCCCGCAAAGTCCGTAAAACGCTTCGCGTTTTCTGCGGGATCCCCTACGGGTTATCTCGTCATCCCGCAATGTTTCTATGCGGGATCCCCTACGTGTAGGGAAACATTACTTTCAGGGGGCCCCGCACTATCCTCCCCTGCGGGGAGGCAGATTTGCGAGGTGACGCAAAAAAGGAGTTAATACATGAAACGAACAGACTACCTATCCTGGGATGAGTACTTCATGGGCATATCCATCCTCACGGGGCTGCGCTCCAAGGACCCCTCATCGCAAGTCGGGGCCTGTATCGTCAGCGAGGATAACAAAATTCTCTCGATGGGCTACAACGGCTTTCCGACCGGCTGCTCCGATGATGAATTTCCCTGGGGCCGCGAGGGTTCGCATTGGGAAACGAAGTACCCCTACGTCACCCATAGTGAGCTAAATGCCATCCTGAACTATCGCGGCGGCAGCCTGGAGGGGGCAAAAATCTACGTGTCTTTGTTCCCCTGCAACGAATGTGCCAAAGCCATCATCCAAGCCGGCATCAAAACCATTATCTACGACAGCGACAAATACGCCGACACCGAGGCCGTGATTGCCTCAAAACGCATGCTTGGCGCCGCCGGCGTGAATTTCATCAAATACCAATCCACGGGCAGAAAAATTGCCCTGGAAGTGTGAGTAGTGGATCCAAACCATGAAAAACCACCGCAGAAAAACCCCATATCTGCATGGTATGCGCCATAGTAAGGGCATCGCGGTCTTGATGGCGGTGGTTTTTGTGGCGGCGTTGTTTCAGTTGCCAAAGTATTGGGCACTGCTGCCCCCTGCTTATATAGAAGCGGAAGCCTCCACGATAAAGGAGTTGGAAGAAAAAATCCGCATTGCCAAGGAGGAAGAAAAAAAGGCGGCCGCAGCAAAAGCCGCCAGCGAAGAAGCCAAGCAGGGCATGGAGCAGAAAAACCGCAACCTGAGAAACGTGCTGGCCGACCTGGACGCCGAGCTGGCCGAGGTGAGCGCCAATTTGGCCCAGCTGGAAGTGGATATTATCACAAAAGAGAACGAGATAGACCAGGCGGAGCTGGAACTGGCGGAAGCGATTGCCATCAAGGACAAGCAATATGCCGACATGAAAACGCGCGTCATATACCTATATGAAAGAAACGACGCGGCCTACCTGGAACTGTTGTTTACCGCCGAGAGCTTTTCGGAATTTCTAAACTACGCCGACTATATCGAGCAGCTGGCCCAATACGACCAAATGAAGCTGGAGGAATTTGTCGAAATACAGCGCCTGGTCACGGAGCTTTTGGACCACCTGACTGGCCAAAGGATAGAACTGGGTGTTATGAGAGAAAATGTCCTGGCCGAGGAAGCCCGCGTGTCTGATCTGGTGGAGGAAACGAGGCGGACAATCAACCACTATCGCAATCAAATCAGTCAGACCGAGCAAGAGATTTTGGCGCTGGAAGCGGAGATGAAAAGACAGGCCGATGAACGGGCCGAGTTTGAAAAGGAACTGGCGGAGCAAATCCGCTTGCGTGATCTGGCGGCACAGTCGGTCTGGCGTAATATTGCCGATGTCCAGTTTGCCGAGGGCGACAGGTATCTGCTCGCCAGCATAATCTATTGTGAAGCGGGTGCCGAACCCTACGCCGGGCAGCTGGCGGTGGGGGCGGTGGTCATAAATCGCCTCCTGAGCCCCGTGTTCCCCGATACCCTCTCCGGCGTCATCTATCAAAATCGCCAGTTTTCGCCGGTCGCCAGCGGCCGCCTGGCCCTGGCAATGGCCGAAGGCCGTGCCACTGCCGCTTGTTTCCGTGCCGCCGACGAAGCAATGGCGGGCGCTTCCAACGTCGGTAACTGCCTCTTTTTCCGCACCCCCATCGCCGGTCTGCAAGGCACGCAGATAGGCAATCATATTTTCTACTAGTCAAAACACTTAAGCAGTCGACCAAAACCCCCATCATAGATAATCCGCAGCAGCCTATCGGTGGTCAGGAGGCAGCGTTTTAGTGTCTGGGTATCTATCAGGCCGCTGTCCAGGGCCAGCACCAGCTCGTCCAAATCATCCACATGCACCTGCCCGTCCGGATAAACCAGGACATCGACCAGGAGATCAATGGTCGTGAGCGTGTTTTTCTCCGGCTGCCAATCATAATCCACGATGTCTGTGTACCAGCAAATGAGCGAGTTGTCCGCACGCAGGAGCTTGCTTATTTTGTAGCCCTCGTTCAAATAATAGGCGGAAAAGCCATGATGCAAGTCCACCTTTGGCTTCAGGGTGCGCCAAGATGTCAGGATGAAGTCTGGCCGGCATGTCAAGATAACATCGTCCGTGAGCGGGACACATTCTGCGGGGATTATGCGGCGGCGGTAGAGGATGGGTTTGGTCATGTTATAAAGATAACGTTTTTTGGGGTGCGTGTCAATGCTTAGCCACCGTTGCACAAAGCCTTGTAGGGGCGATGCCCCCGGTCGTCCGCAATACGGGAAACTCATCTATTTTCGGACGGGCTCCCGGCAAAAATCGCAATTTTAGACGAGAAAATTTTCAAAGACACCCCCCAAGGGTGTGTGGTAGGAGTGAAAAATCTGCCATAATAAGCCTGAACAAGTATGACAGAAAATGGTAGTGTCCAGTGGATTATGGAAAACGAGCGTGTCATTGCGGGCGCAGGGAGCGTAGCTCCATGAGGACTTCCCACGCTATGCGTGGGCGCAATCCCCCCACGTATGGGATTCCGCACAAAACGCGAAGCGTTTTACAGGCATTGCGGAATGACACCCGTTAGCAAGGAGAAACAATCATGAAGAACATTAAAACAACCAAGAAAAGGCGCGGACTGTCCGTGTTTGTGAGCCTTGCGCTCCTGCTGACGCTGTTTACGCTATTCCCGCTCGGTGCGGAGGCGGCGCCGATTACTATCAGTGACTATTTTAAACCTCCGGTCGATACAAACTATTGGCGCGAGAACAATGTCGTTTATATAAGAACCGAACAACAATTCCGCGACAGTTTTGTATTTTACCGCAACGCGAATCAGCAGCAGCCGCCGCAGATAGCGCCGCCCTTCAGCACGGTTGTCCTCGAACGCACAGACGGCGGTGGTTTTCCGCTGGATGGCGGCAACATTGAAGTGGGTACTGCGGTGGGAACGACCAATCTCCGCTTGATATTAAACTCCGTGCTAAGCATCAGCTCCAGCACAACGAGCTTATTCATTAAACATCCGTTTGCGACGATGATCATCGCGGAAGATGGACATCTATGGATTGGCGACCGCGGCACCTATAGATCGAACAGGGAAGCCCAGGGGGTGGAGATAGATAACCGACCGGATCAATACGGCGTGAGATTTAACGCCATCACCGTACAAGACCGCGGCCAACTGACCATAGCGGGCGGTACCTTTGAACTGGGGACAGGTGGTGCGGATGCCATCGTCATCGAAAACGGTGGCACCGTGAGCTTTAATTCCGGCATTTTCAGCATGAGAAACGGCAGTACCATCGAGATAGCGCCGGGCGGCACACTCATTGTGAACGGGCGTATCGAGGGTAGTGGCAGGATTGTTGTAAACGTCGGCGGCGAGGTGCATTTCGGGCCGAACGGCAGCCTTTCGGGCATCACGTTTGAAACGGGCACAGGCCTGGGCCGCCCGCCGATGATAGATAATGTCCATACTGAGTCTACGTTTACGCGGGTTAAGTATGAGACTGCTACTATTGAGGAAGAGCGCACATTCAGGCTGATGCCATCAGGCGGCACTGCCACTGATTGGAAGATTGAACATGATGTACATAATTCATATGCCCCAGGAGACGATATGCTTGTTGACCAGGGCGGTGGGACGAAGATTAGCAATAATGGCATGATAAGACTTCAACCCACGCAGTCACACATCGGCAGAAATACACCCTACCAGGTCACGGCGGAAAACGCCTTCGGCTCGAGCATCCGGGATGTGGTGTTTACGGTCTACAGCGAAACCACCGTCATGCCCCAGGAAAATAAAGTCTTCCATAATCCGAATACCAGCGCCCCCGCCGGTGTGGCGGAGTTTACCTTGATTGCGTCGAGTATCGTCAGTGGTGGCCCCTACTTCAGCGGCGATGGGGTTGATGCTAGCAATAATAAAATCGCCAACATTGCACGGAATGAGGGCGGTGGTACGGCGAACGTCACGGTACGGGATCCGGGGAGCCCAGACGCGAATGGGGAATATAAACTCTCTCTAGCCGTGAACAGCGCTCCGGGTCCGGGCACATATACGATAGATAATCTTTATGTGACCGGCGGCGATCGGGTAAGCCCTTTCGACCTCGTCATAGAAGATGAAAGAAGCATCGAGGTCATACAGTCGGGGCCGGCCATAGCGGGTGTGAATAATTCTAATAATGGACAGCTTGTCGAATTTGATATTATTACTTCGCCCGGTGCTTTTGCGGCAGGCTTTTATCCTAATTCGCAACTGGAACTCACAAGCAATTTTGGTGAAAACCGTATCTCCGCCAATAGTTTTAGTATTATCGACCGCGATACGGGGCTTGGTAAACTGGTGCTATGGGTATCAAGATTGGTTGAGGCAGATGAATATAAGGATATTATACTAGATGTTCCGGAACCCCTTACGATATACGGCGGTACTCCACCTCCTTCTGTTGTTGTGCAGTCGCAACCATTCACCCTCGAGCTCGACCCCGTCCCCGTCCACCATGAAGTGAATTATAGGAATGAAGGCGATGACAGGATAACCACGACCTACAGGGGTGGCGTAACCACTGCGGGTACGGAGTATGACTTTTATTTAGATTTCAGCGCCCCCGGGCGCCCGGGGGGGGGGGGGGGGGGGGGGGGGTTTGGTCTTTTTTTTCTCGGGACCAAAGAGAGGGGGAGAACACCCACCAAACCCCTCCCTTCGCCACACA
>Ga0099364_10002659_pt1 | contig 28266 bp, 28 predicted proteins | sample TergutTh196P3_FD_73070 | JGI IMG/M metagenome (GOLD analysis project Ga0099364, IMG submission 73070) | Microcerotermes parvus P3 segment gut microbial communities from Pointe-Noire, Republic of the Congo - Th196 P3 | ecosystem: Host-associated > Arthropoda: Insects > Digestive system > Gut ... | reverse complement strand
AATATCTCCCGCTTACCGAAAAAAGACTTGCCGACACCATTGTCGCTAATACGATATGGTTGGAGGTTGTATTGACGCAAGCGCTCAGAAAGTTGCCCGTCGTCGAAATCTCCGACGCCAAAGTGCAAATAGCCTACAAAAACCCAAAACAGTGGATTTTGGACTACGAACCCGTCGGAACGGATGAGTTTTTGTTGCTTTTGCTTGAGAAAAACAAGAAATATTTGGAGTTAGTCAACAGTAATCATGAAAAAATATCGCAGATTTTGGTAGAGAAAGATTACAAAGAATTGTTCAAAGACCGTTTTGGATACTTTCACCTGCTAAGCAGAGATTCTGCCTGTCAAGCGTTTTTGGTTGATGAAAAATTAATATTAGACTATCATAATACACGCCATAATTTTGACCGCTTGGTTGAACCCGTTGCTGTTAATACTGCAACTTATTTATACACAAAAGATTATGTAACTGTAAACGACCAACGTGTGTCATACAGTAAAATTAATAAAGAGACCAAAGAGGCGACGCCCTTTGTAGAGATTTTTGATGAAAAACAGGCTATCTTTAACAGTTCTTTTGTTTCCAAAGTCATAGGCGATTTTATAGGATGCTGTGAGGACTGGGGAATTGAGACAACGCCGGAATTGATGACTACTTTTCTGACAATTCTAATCAAATCGAAAAATATAGATGACTATCAACGTTCACTATGGATGATAGCTCCGGCAAGTATGTGTGCTCCATGGGGAGGTGATTTACTATTTTATAAACGAATACTCGCCATCCCTCCCTATTCCTTATTAGCCAAACTCAACGACACCATCTATTTCTTCGACCACCTCAACAGCAAAATTGCCGCCTATGATTTAGACGGCAACTACCTCAAAGAAACGCCCATCACCTACCACGACAACAAAGGCTGGGACAAAGAAATCATCGTCAACGAAGAGAAAACGCGCTGTTTCGCCAAATTCACCCGCAACGGGGAAACGTCGCTGTTGGAAATCAATCCCAATACCGGACAGACAATGGGAACTTATATCTTGGAAGTCCACGCTTTCCCCACAAAAATCAGGGTAAGAGGTAATGAGATTTATTATCTGTGCAAGGATTATTTTGAGGGGGAACAGAAATATTTTTTGTGGAAACAGAAGATGGAGTAACTATTTATAATAGATTTGAAATGGCGTACATCGGATAGACGTCAATATTTTCGTTATCGAAAAAATTTTCGAGCGAGGTGCGAATGCCTTTGGAGATGTTTTTTTCTGTCATAAACCATCGTAAACTTTGCATGGCGCCTTTTGTTCCCGATTTTACTTCAATAGGCACAATTTGCTCGCCTTGCTGGATTAAATAGTCAATCTGGGCGCTTCCCTGTCTTTTTTCGCGTTGCCAGCAGTACAAGGAAATGGGGTTATAGCATGATGAGCCTTTTATTAATTCCAGTCCAACAAAGATTTCGGCAATCGCTCCGCGGTTGATTGTTTGAAAATCGTTGGTAACAAATATCTGAGCAACATCCAAGTTAAGGACACGTTGAAACAATCCTGTATCTAACAAAATGAAACGTTGATATTTGAGGTTGATTTCTGCGCCCAACGGGATTCCATTTGCGGCGCTGTGCGTTATAGGATAAACCAAACCCGCCATCACCAGCAAATCCAATGCTTGTTTTACCTGTGCATTAGAGGCTTGAACAGCAGCGCGTTCGTAAACAAATTTCCCTTCTGACTGATGAGCAACCGATTCAAACACCTCATTAATACGCAGTGCGGGAACCCGTTTTTTGTATTTTGCAAAATCGCTTTTCAACGAAATCAAAATATCGTTTAATACCTCTTGACTGTGCAACAAATTTTGCGTTTTCGCGTACTGGGCAACGGCTTCGGGCATGCCGCCAACGATTAAAAATGTTTTTAACCGATGGACAAGTTGTTGATGTATAGGATCTTGCAATGGTTTTTGAGGCGTCGCATTCCGGTAGGCGTCAACTAATAGATTATCGCCTAACGCCTTCAAAAAATCGCTGAAAGAAAAAGGAAACATGAAAAGCGAACGGATTCGTCCGACGCCAAAGGAAGGGATCTCCTCCAACGCAAATTCCAGCAACGAACCGGCAGCAATAAGATGTAATTCGGGATATTGCTCGTAAAAGTAGCGCAACTTCGACAAAGCAGGCAAACACGCTTGTATCTCGTCAAAAAACAGCAATGTCTCACCCGGAATGATTGGCGTACGATAGAATAGCGACAGTTGTTCGCAAATCTCTTGCGGCGAAAGCGACTGTTCAAAAAAAGTATGCACTTTTTTATGGTCATCAAAGTCCACTTCCACAAAATATTTGAACGACTTTGCCAAGTTTTTGACGGCTGACGATTTCCCGACCTGTCTTGCACCACGCAAAAGAAGTGTTTTTCGGACAGGCGCTTTGCTCCAAGCCATTAATTCAGAGTCTATTGTGCGTAAAAAATATTTTTGCTCTTGCATTTTAAATTCAATTATTTCAACTTTATAATTCCGCTGCAAAGGTAATACTTTTTTTGAGTTTTGCAAAAATGTCAACCCGGAAAACCATCACTTTTGCGAAAATGTAAACCCGAAAAACCATCACTTTTGCCAAAATGTAAACGCTGAAAATAGATAATTTGATTCAACACAGAGGCACAAAGTTCACAGAGTTTCACAGAAAAAATACCTATCTTTGCACCATGAAAACCTCGTTAAAATTTATCGTATGTTTAGCAATCTGCATGGGAATCGTCTTCGCCGCCTCTTCCCAATCCATCCGCGTCACCGGTAAGGTAACCACGCCGGACGGCACGGAGATCGCCGGCGTCCACATCTTCGACTCCATCGCCAACGTCGGAGCCAGCAGCGATAAAAACGGCATTTTCAGTCTGACCATTCCGCAGAAAGCGACACGATTGCGTTTCTCGCATGTCGCCTTTGAAACGAAATATCTCCCGCTTACCGAAAAAAGACTTGCCGACACCATTGTCGCTAATACGATATGGTTGGAGGTTGTATTGACGCAAGCGCTCAGAAAGTTGCCCGTCGTCGAAATCTCCGACGCCAAAGTGCAGATTGCCTACAAAAACCCCAAACAGTGGATTTTAGACTACGAACCCGTCGGAACGGATGAATTTTTGCTGCTTTTGATTGAGAAGAATAAGAAATATTTGGAATTGGTCAACAGCAATCATGAAAAAATATCACAGATTGTTATTGATAAGGATTACAAAGAATTGTTCAAAGATCATTCTGGTTACTTTCATCTGCTCAGTAGAGACTCTGCCTGTCAAGCATTTTTGGTCGATGAAGAATTAATATTAGACTATCATAATATACGCCATGATTTTAGCCAATTTGTTGAACCTGTTGTTGTTAATACTGAAAATTATTTATATATGAAAGATTATTTTACTGTAAATGACCAACTTGTATCATATAATAAAATTAATAAGGAAACCAAAGAGACAACGCCATTCGTAGAGATTTTTGATGAAAAACAGGCTATTTATAACAGTGATTGTGTTTCAAAATTTATGGGAGATTTTATAAAATGTTGTAAGCTAAGTGATATTGATGTAACACCGGAATTGATAGCCTCTTTTCGAGCAATTTTAATCAATTCAAAAAATGTAGATGAATATTGGCGCTCACGATTGATACTGGGGTCTGCAGGAATGTGTGTTCCATTGGATCAAAAAAATTTGTCATTTTATAAACAAGTTCTTGCCAAGCCTCCTTATTCTTTATTAGCCAAAATCCACGACACCATCTATTTCTTCGACCACCTCAACAACAAAATCGCCGCCTACGACTTAGACGGCAACTACCTCAAAGAAACGCCCATCACCTACCACGACAACAAAGGCTGGGACAAAGAAATCATCGTCAACGAAGAGAAAACGCGCTGCTTTGCCAAATTCACCCGCAACGGGGAAACGTCGCTTGTGGAAATCAATCCCAACACAGGGCAGACAATGGGAACTTATATCTTGGAAGTCCACGCTTTCCCCACAAAAATCAGGGTAAGAGGTAATGAGATTTATTATTTGTGCAAAGATTATTTTGAAGGGGAGCAGAAATATTTTTTGTGGAAACAGAAGGTGGAGTAACTGAATAACCTTACTCAAAATAACTTTTCATCCGTTGCCAGAAGTTTTTTTCTTCTTTTCCGGGCATTGGTTTGAAATTTTCGCTTTTTTTCATCTGTTCGATGGTTTTTTCCTCTTCATGGGAGAGTTTTTTTGGAATCCAGACGTTGAGATGAACTAACAGGTCGCCCGTTCGGTAAGAGTTTATTTCGGGCAATCCTTTTCCGGCTAAGCGCAGTACTTTTCCGGGCTGAGTCCCTTTTGGGATGTTGACGCGTGCTTTGCCGTCCACCGTTGGTACTTCGATGGTTGTTCCCAGAGCGGCGTCGGGAAACGATAAGTAGTAGTCGTAGAGCAAGTTAGAGCCGTCGCGCTGCAACTCGAGATGAGGTTCTTCGTGGATGAGGACGATTAAGTCGCCGGGGATGCCTCCGTTGCGGGCGGCGTTTCCTTTTCCGCCGACGGTCATCTGCATCCCTTCGGCAACGCCGGCAGGAATGTTGACGCTGACTAACTCTTCGCCCTGCACAATCCCAACGCCTTGACACGCCGGACATTTGTCGGTAATCATCTTCCCTTCGCCCCGACATGTAGGACAAATTGACACAGACTGCATGTGTCCGAAAACGGTGCTTTGCGTATGAACGACCTGTCCGCTACCGCGACACGTCTGGCAGGTGGAATAAGCGTTGCTGCCTTTGGCGCCCGTGCCGGAGCATTGCTGGCATGGGACGTGTTTCGAGATTTTGAGTTTTTTCGTTACTCCGTGCGCAATTTCCTGAAGGGTCAGCGACACTTTCACTCTCAGGTTCGTCCCTCTGCTTTGCGGTCTGTGGCTATATCCGCCGCCACCGCCGCCGCGTCTGTTAAAGAAACTGCTGAAGCCGCCCATCCCGATATCTTCAAACAGGTCGCCAAAGTGCGCAAAGATGTCATCCATTGAGAAGTTGCCCGAACTGAAACCGCCTGTGCCGGACATGCCGGCATGTCCGAACTGGTCGTAACGGGCACGCTTGTCGGCATTGCTCAGCACCTCGTATGCCTCCGCCGCCTCTTTGAACTTCTCTTCGGCTTCTTTGTTGCCGGGGTTCTTGTCGGGGTGATACTCTATCGCCTTTTTGCGATACGCCTTCTTCAACGTGTCGGCGTCGGCATTCTTCTCAACACCCAGTATTTCGTAATAATCTCGTTTTGCCATATTGTCTATCTTATGAAAGAATTGAAATTTTAACTTATTGTCCTACAACGACTTTCGAAAAACGGATGATGGACTCGCCCAACATATACCCTTTTTCGACAACATCTATCACCTTGCCTTTCAATTCTTCCGACGGAGCCGGAATGGTCGCCACCGCCTCCTGAAAATTAAGGTCAAAATCACTGCCGACAGGCACCGCTATCTGCTTTAACTCCTTTTTACTCAACGTGTTGAGAAATTTCTGATGGATGAGCGATACGCCGTTATATAACTCCTTCGTGTGTTCGTCCGTCGCCGGAATATTATCTAAGGCTCTGTCGAAATCATCCAACACCGGCAAAAGTTCTTTCACCAACGATTCTGTGGCAACTTTGGTAAACTCTAACTTCTCCTTCGCCGTGCGTTTGCGGTAGTTGTCGAACTCGGAATAGAGACGCAAATACTTGTCTTTCCAGTCGTTGTTCTCTTCCTCCAAACTGACCTTTTTCTCATCGGTCGTCTCCTCTTTCGCCAAACCGACCTTTTTCTCTTCGGTCTTCTTTACTTTCTGCTTGCTCATTTCTATTATCGTTTTATTGCAATAATACTCCTTTTATTCCAAGCACATTATCAAAAATGTTGCCAAGAACGGAAATCGGACATTTTGGCAGGGTTTTGAACACGGACAACACGGAATGTTAATGAAAATGGATCTCTTTCATGGTTTTCACCCATAAAACAATCTCTCCGCCGCCTCCGCCGCTTTGTCTAATATCTGTTGTTCATCCTTGACGCGGCGTTGTTGCATCACGATTTGTCCGTCGCAGATGACGGTGTCCACGCAGTTTCCGTTGGAGGCGAAGACGAGATTGGAGAGGAAATTGTGTCGGGGAACCATTTCGGGACGATTCAGGTCAATCAGGCAGAGGTCGGCGAGGTTGCCTTCTTTGATTTCGCCCAAGCGGCTGTTGAAGATGGTTGCGCCGTTTTTTGTTGCCAAGTCGAAAGTTTCCTCTACCGGCATGGCGGTTGGGTCGTCGGAAGAGGCTTTGCAGAGCAGGGATGCGGTTTTCATCGCTTCGACCATGTCCAAATTGTTGCTCGATGCGCAGCCGTCGGTTCCCAAACCAACCGTAACGCCCGATTTTTTCAGGTCGTGATAGCGAAAGCCCGTTCCCGAAGATAATTTCATGTTGGAGTTGGGATTGTGGATTACCTTTGCGCGGGCGTCCGCCAGCAGTTCAACGTCGTTATTATCAAGCCAAACGCAATGCGCGGCGACGGTGTTTTCAGTCAGCGCTCCCAAAGAGTGCAGATAGGCTACCGGCGTCAATCCGTAGTTTTTCATGGCGGTTTCGACTTCCGTTTTTGTTTCGGAAAGGTGGATGTGGTAGAGCAGTCCGTGTTTGTCGGCGAGTTGTTTAGCCCATTTCAGCAAATCAGCGTCGGCGGTGTAGATGGCGTGTGGCGCTATGGAAAGTTGTATTCGCGGGCAGAATGTGGTGCTCAGCGCTTCGAGAGCGAGTTCTTTTTGCCGCTTTCCCTGTTTTTCGCCAGCCACGTTCATCAAGACCGTTGACAAGACCGCTCTGATTCCCGAATCGGCGACGGCTTGCGCCGCAGCGGGCAGATGCCAATACATGTCGTGAAACAGGGTGGTGCCGGTCTTTATCATCTCCAAGCACGCCAAGCGCGTTCCCCAGTAAACGTATTCGTCGGTCAGGCGCGTTTCGTAGGGCCAGATTTTCTCTTGCAGCCACGGTTCTAACGGCATGTCGTCGGCAAAACCGCGAAACAGCGTCATGGCAGCGTGAGTATGTCCGTTGATGAAAGCGGGAATGGCGGCTTTTCGGGCGCCGTCAATGACTTGTTCGACAGGCGTTTCATATTCAAATTTCCCAATTTTCGAAATCGTGTTCCCTTCAATAAGAATGTCAACCGTGCGCTCTTTCAGCAATACATCTTTGATTAGTATAGACATATTTAATATTTACGTTTCTTATTTTGCGGAGATTGTACCAAAAACTCCATCAGCGCGATTAAAAATACCGAAACGGCAATGCTTGCCACAATCCGCCACAGCATTATCATGGAAAAGCCGTAGAAGATGTTTTCCAAAATGAAAAATACGGCGATATGTATGCCCGACAGCGCCGCCGTGTAGCCCAAAAACGGATACAGACCTTTCTCTTTGATGGACGGACTGTTTTCTTTGTTTTCCTCAAAGTCTCCGAAGATTTTAAGAAAAGGACGCCGCAAAGCCCCTATCAACGTTGCCGCCGCCGCATGGATGCCGTAAGTCCCGACAAAGAGATCAACCGTCATCCCGGTGGTGAACGCAAGAAACAGAACCACCAGCCTTTTCGTCCCAAACGGCAGTTTCAATATGAAATAGACGTAAATAACGGGAACCACGAAGCCAACCAGATGAACATTGTCCAAGATCAGCAACTGTATTGCCAGCACACCGATAAACCGTAGGGTATTTGATAGATATTTATTTTCCATTAAATCAATAATTTTTGCAAAAGTACGACTTTTTTCATTGCTGCGATAAAAATGCGAACAAAGGTATATTTTTCATCCATTGTTTTTGTTTGTAGTCGTGGAGTGAAGTGCGAATTGCTTTTGCAGGTTTGTATTTTTCGTGGAAAAATTTAAAACTTACCGATTTGATATTTGTTCCCGATAGTTGTGCTATTTTTTCTTTCGATGCCATCGAATAAACCATGTACGATACAAAGCCGATGATGAGGAGGAATATCAGGATGTTTAATATAGTTTAAAAGGCTTCATGAAAAAAGATTTCGGCAAAATTGCGAAAAAAACGTGGACTGTATTGCAAAAAATGTGCCTTTTTAAACATTTTGTAGATTTCCTGCCACGGTGTAAGAGGCAAATCATCTTGTTCGCTAATTAAAATTATTAAATCAATTTCATCGCTTTCGCATTTTGTATGAGTTGTGCGGTATTGTGAGCGCCTAATTTGATATTGAGGTTTTTGCGGTAACTGCGGATGGTTTGATAGCCCAGGCACATCTTGTCGGCTAATTCGGGCATGGTGTATCCTTCCATAATCAGTTGCAGCAGTTCGACTTCGCGACGGGTGAGTTCCATCGAGTTTTTTTCATTGTCTTTGAGCGCCATGCCTGCCTCTTCACATAAAAACTGCGCGTCCGCCATGACAGTGCGAATGCCTTCGAGTAACTCTTCCGGCATCGAGTTTTTTAACACATAGCCGTCGGCGCCCGCATCCAAGGCGCGTTTGATGGTGGACAGTTCGCTATAACTGGTCAACATCAATACTTTCATCTGCGGATAGAGTTTCTTGATGATCGAACAGAGGTTGATGCCGTTATCATCGGGCAAGCCGATGTCGAGCATCAGCACGTCGGGCTGTTCGTCTTCTAATAATTGTCGGCATCCAGCAGCGGAATACGCCTTACCGATGACCGACGCCGTTCCCGATTCTTCAATCAGACGCGATAAACCGTCGGTGATAACCTTGTGGTCGTCAACGAGCGCCACGCGGATTAATGGAGGATTGAGCGTTGTTGTTTGTGCCATAACTTCTTTCATTTATTGATTCTCTGTGTAACTTTGTGTCCTTTGTGTCTGTGCTGAAAATAATTTTAGCGCGGTGCAAAGGTAAAACGTTTTTTTCGTTCCGCAGTACCCGCATATGCGGGTTTTTTCATTATCCCCAAAAGCCATTGTTAGCCAGTTACTCAAAAAGTCGTATCTTTGCACTTTCAAATAACGGAATGATGATTAATCAGAAAAACCTCCTCACCCGCTTCCTGCGGTACGTGGCGATAGACACGCAGTCGGACGATACGGTGTCCGACAGATTTCCGAGTACGGAAAAACAACTCAACCTCTCCAACCTTTTGGTCAACGAACTGAAAGCGTTGGGATTGCACGACGTTTCGATGGACGAACACGGCTACGTGATGGCGACCGTTCCGGGCAATACGGAGAAGAAACTCCCCGTCATCGGATTCCTTGCGCATGTGGACACGTCGCCCGACATGCCGGGCAACGACGTGAAACCGCGTCTTGTCGAAAATTACGACGGGAACGACATCCAACTCAATCCCGACGTCGCAATCTCGGTGAAGGACTTTCCCGAAATCGCCGCCTACAAAGGTCAAACGCTCATCGTAACCGACGGAACCACGCTTCTGGGCGCCGACGACAAAGCCGGCATCGCCGAAATCATGACTGCCGTCGAGTACATGCTCTCCCATCCGGAGTTTCGACATGGCGACATCCGCATCGGCTTCACCGTGGACGAAGAGGTCGGGCGCGGCGTTGACCACTTCGACGTGAAAAAGTTCAACGCCGACTTTGCCTACACGCTCGACGGTGGAGCCATCGGCGAGTTGGAATATGAAAACTTCAACGCCGCCGGCGCTAAGATAAAGATTCAGGGCAGAAACATCCATCCGGGCTACGCCAAAGACAAGATGAAGAACGCCATACTGATAGCGCAGGAGTTTAACGCCATGCTGCCCGAAGACGAACGTCCCGAAAACACCGAACACTACGAAGGATTCTACCATCTAACCAAAATGGACGGAACGGTCGAACAATCTGCTTTCCAATACATTATCCGCGACCACGACAGAGAGAAGTTTGAGACCCGCAAACAAACCATGCGCACCATCGCCGACCGGTTAAACAAAAAATACGGCGACAACACGGTAATCCTCGAACTGACCGACCAATACTTCAACATGCGGGAAAAGGTAGAGCCCGTTTACCACATCGTCGAAACGGCGATAAAGGCGATGGAGGCTGTCGGCGTGAAACCGTTGGTAAAACCTATCCGCGGCGGCACCGACGGCGCACGCCTCTCGTACATGGGACTGCCCTGTCCTAACATCTTCGCCGGCGGCGAAAACTTCCACGGGAAACACGAGTACGTGCCGGTCGAAAGCATGGTAAAAGCGGCGGAGGTGATGTTGAAAATTATCGAACTGTATGCTGTCGCGATGTAGAGGGGACTCAGAACTTTAACAACGAGCCCAGCATGCCTCTGATAAGGCTTTGTCCTTGTCTATTGACAGTTTTTCCAATCGTTTTCCCGACGGTAGAGGCTGTTTTTGTTGATTTGCTTGTGGCTTTTGTGGTTTTTGGCGTAGTCGTCAGACGTTGCTGTGTTTGATATTGCGGATATTTGCTTTGCCAATCTACGCCACCGGCAGATTTTGGCTGTTGCGCCTGTTCTTGTTGCTGTTTTTGCTCTTGCAAGACCTCATACGCCGACCTGCGGTCGAAAGCGTTTTCATATTTTCCGAACAGTTTTGAATTTTTGATAATCGCATCACGTTCTTGTGCTGTGAGCGGTCCTATTTGGGAGAGCGGCGGTAAAATGACTGCTTGCTCAACAATAGACGGTCGTCCGGCATCGTCTAAAAATGACACTAAGGCTTCACCTACGCCCAATTCGGTAATCACCTGTTCGGTTTTTAGATTCGGATTCGGACGAAAGGTCTGTGCGGCAATTTTAACTGCTTTTTGGTCGCGCGGGGTATAGGCGCGTAAGGCGTGTTGAATACGATTGCCAAGTTGTCCGAGTACGTTATCCGGAATATCCGAAGGACTTTGTGAAACGAAATAAACGCCAACGCCTTTGGAACGAATAAGACGTACTATTTTCTCAATCTTGTCGGTTAAAACCTTCGGGGCGTCGTTAAAGAGCAGATGCGCTTCATCGAAAAAGAAGACTAATTTGGGCTGTGGCAAATCCCCGACTTCGGGAAGTTTTTCGTATAAATCGGATAAGAGCCACAACAACATCGTAGAGTACAAAATCGGCGATTGCATCAGTTTGTCGGCAGATAAAACATTGATCACGCCTTTGCCTTCGTAACTGCGTATCAAGTCATAAATATCGAAATCAGGCTCTCCGAAAAAGTGGTCGCCGCCTTGTGTTTCGAGCGACAACAGACCCCGCTGTATCGCTCCGATACTCATACTCGTAACCGTTCCATAAGAGGTGGTAAATTGTTTGGCATTATTTCCTACGTGTTCGAGCATCAGGCGCAGGTCTTTCAAATCAATGAGCAACAATCCGTTGTCATCGGCAATACGAAAAACAAGATTCAACGCTCCTGTTTGCGTGTCGTTCAGATTGAGTAAACGGGCTAACAGCAAAGGTCCCATTCCGGAAATCGTAGTACGCAACGGATGTCCCTGTTTACCGAAAACGTCATAAAAACAGACAGGAAATGATTGAAAATTGAAATTATGAAGTCCAAGTTCCTGCACTCTTTTCTCAATGATTTTGTTCATTGCCCCCTCTTTTCCAATCCCCGACAGGTCGCCTTTGACGTCAGCCATAAATACGGGTATTCCCTCTTTACTAAAAGATTCTGCTAATACTTGTAACGAAACGGTTTTCCCTGTTCCTGTCGCTCCGGCAATTAATCCATGACGATTTGCCATGTGAGCGTTCAAATAAATTGGGTTTGAGCTGTGTGCTATATACATAATCCTGTGTATTCATAGTTCGACTGCAAAGGTAAAACATTTTCTAATACCAACAGCATTTTTCTAAAAAAATCAGCGATTACAAAAGTTTTCCTTGCCAAGTTCCCTTTCTCTCCATCTCTTTTTCAACGGCTTGCAGCACCTGGTCGTAGCGCATGTTTCGCCATTGCGGGTAGAGGACGAGTTCGGGTTTCACTTCGCTGGCGATGCGTTCTATCATGATGTCCGGACGGAGGCGTTCGAGAAAAGAGATGATGAACGCAATATAAGATTCCATGTTGGGGAAATAGGAAAACTTTTCGGGATATTCGTAAAATGTCTGCGCTAACGGCGTCCCCTTGATGATTTGCAGTTGATGGAACTTGATGGTGCTGAGTGGCAATTCGTTGATACTGTTGACCATATCAAGCATTTCCTCGTGTGTTTCTGTCGGGAATCCGAACATGAAATGGGCGCCGCAGTAAATCCCTTTGGCGTGGGTTTGGATGACGGCATTTTTGGATGTGGCAAAGTCATGTCCACGGTTGAGCGTTTTCAGAGTTTTGTCGTAGCAAGTTTCGATGCCGTATTCGACGAGGACGTAATATTTTTTAGCCAATTCCGACAGATAATTCAACTTTTCATCATCAATACAGTCGGGACGCGTTCCGATGACAATGCCCACCACGTTTTCCACCGACAACGCCTCTTCAAACAACGTTTTCAACCGTTCCAACGGCGCGTAAGTGTTGGAAAAACTTTGGAAATAGGCGAAATATTTGTTGGTTTTGTAGCGGATGGCGTGAAATTCCATCCCTTCGATAAGCTGTTGAGTGATAGATTTTTCGGCAGAGGTGTAGGAGGGCGAAAAGGTGGTATTGTCGCAGAAAACACAGCCGCCCGTTCCCAGCGTTCCGTCGCGATTGGGACAGGTAAAGCCGGCGTTGACCGACAGTTTCTGTATGCGGCAGCCGAATCTTCGGTGCAGGTAGCCGGTGTAGGCGTTGATGCGCCTGTTGGTGCGCCAGGGATAGTTCATTTTTCCGGATTTATTATGGGAAATATTGCTCATAAAAAACGGTGCGACTTGCCGCTGCAAAATTACGAAAAATTGTCGGACATACTGCAATTACCGAAAAATGAAAAAGACACAAAGTCTTATTTTGCGACCTTTGCGGTTATCCTTTGCGCCTTTGCGGTAAAAAAAACGCAAGGGCGCAAAGATTTTTCGCAAAGAACGCAAAGAGTAAAGACAAACTTCGTGTCTTCATTTCTTCGTGCCTTCGTGTTTGAAAATAAGCACGAAGTGCAATTTGTCATACACCCCATCGCATTTGTTCAGTTACTCAGTTATTCGAAAAGTTGTATCTTTGCACCGTAATTAAAAAAACGGAATAAAAGAGATGGAAACGGTTATCATACGGGTAAGGAGTGAACGTGACAGGCTAAAGTTAATCAATTATTCAATGAATAATGGATGGCAAACGCGATCTTTTAATGAAATGTTAAATGAGTTCATCGAAACGGCTCCCCAAAATGTGCCGATTACCGATGATGAAATTTTGGCAGAAATCAAACATGTGAGGCGAGATGCAAAACTTTTCGAAACGTGTCATTTTTGATTCAAATATTTGGGTCAGTTTTATTCTCAAAAACTTTCAAAACGCAAACATTGTTTCTTTTGCATCATTTATGGCTGTAATGGACACCTTTTAAAAATCACACCCCATAAGATCAAAGTGCAATTTTTCGCCCAACAAAGCGTTTGTTCGTAGAACAAACGCTTTGTTGTTCTATATAAATTTTACGCAAATGAAAAAATGGATTATTCTCGGCGTTATTTTGGCGCTGTTTGTTGGGGGGATGCTGTTGTATCCTTACTTTTTCGATAAGGGGGAGACGACGGGTTTGTTGACGGGCGGCAGGCAGTCCGGAAGACCGCTGAACGTGGCGGCGTGCATTTTGCAGGATGAGGGCTTGGACGACGTCATCCGCACGACGGGGAGTCTTTTGCCCGACGAAGAGGTGAGTCTCTCTTTCGAGACGTCGGGGAAGATCGTCGGCATCTTTTTCACCGAAGGCACGGAAGTGAAAAAGGGGACGCTCTTAGCAAAGGTGAACGACCAGCCGCTGCAAGCCGAACTGAAAAAATTGGAGGCGCAGATCCCTTTGGCGCAAGACCGCGTCTTTCGGCAGAAGTCGCTCTTGGCAAAAGACGCCGTCAGTCAGGAAGCATACGAGCAGGTAACCACCGACCTGGAGAAACTGAACGCCGACATTGAGTTGGTGAAGTCGTACATCGCACAGACCGAGTTACGCGCCCCTTTCGACGGCATCATCGGGTTGCGCTTGGTGAGCGAGGGCAGTTTCGCCTCTCCGACGACGATTGTGGCGCCGTTGACGAAGATACGACCGTTGAAGTTGGAATTTTCCATCAACGAGCGCCAGTCCAACGAACTCCGGCAGGGCGCCAAATTGGATTTTGCCATCGAGGGCAGTTTACAAACATACAGCGCCTCCGTTTACGCCATAGAGCCGCAGATTGACATGAAGACGCGGACGATGAAAGCCCGCGCCATGTATCCCAACACTGATGGAAAGTTGAAGCCGGGGCGTTCCGCCTCCATCGAGATAAAACTCCGCGAAATCGCCAACACCATTGTCGTCCCCAGCGAGGCGGTCATCGCCGAGATGGGACGTTCCGTCGCCTACGTTTATCGCAGCGGAAAGGCACAGCAGGTAGAACTGCTACGCGGACTGCGAACAGAATCCAACGTGCAGATACTGAGCGGATTACATCCGGGAGACACCCTTATCGTAACCGGCGTCATGCAGTTGAGAAACGATATGCCCGTAACCATTGATTATTACGTTGATTAACACACCATTATGAATATTTCCGAACTCAGCATCCGTCGTCCGGTACTCGCCACCGTCATTTTTTTAGTTATTCTTCTTTTCGGGATTATCGGATACACCTATTTGGGTGTCCGCGAGTATCCCAATGTGGACATGCCCATCATCACGGTAACGGTAAGTTATCCGGGAGCAAATGCGGAAGTGATTGAAAATCAAATCACCGAGCCGTTAGAGCAGAACATCAACGGCATTCCCGGTATTCGTTCTCTGTCGAGTTCCAGTAGTCAGGGTTATTGCCGGATTACCATTGAATTTGAATTGGATGTGAACTTGGAGACAGCGGCAAACGACGTGCGGGACAAGGTATCGCGCGCCCAGCGTCTTTTGCCTCGCGACTGCGACCCGCCCACCGTTTCCAAAGCCGACGCCGACTCCGACCCCATCATGCAACTCACCGTCCAAAGCGGAAAACGCTCCCTGATGGAAATAACAGAGATAGCCTATCTCACTGTTAAAGAGCAACTTCAGACGATTTCTGACGTTAGTTCCGTCGAGATTTGGGGCGAACAGCGCTACTCCATGCGCTTGTGGCTTGACCCCGTGAAGATGGCGGCTTACAGCATCACGCCCATGGACGTTAAAAATGCCGTTGACCGCGAAAACGTCGAACTCCCCTCCGGAAGCATCGAAGGCGACAAGATAGAACTGACCATCCGCACCATGGGTCTGATGAAATCGCCCGAAGATTTCAACAACATGATTATCAAGGAAAACAACTATAACATCATCCGTTTTTCCGACATCGGAACCGCCGAATTAGGTCCGGAAGACCAACGCAACATCATGAAAAAGAACGGCATCCCCATGGTCAGCGTCGTTATCATCCCGCAGCCCGGAGCCAACCAAATCAACATCTCCGACGAGGTTCATAAACGGTTGACCCAGTTGCAGAAAGACCTTCCCGAAGATGTTATCGTCGCGCCGGTGTTCGATAATACAAAGTTTATACGGGCATCCATCAAAGAGGTCGAAGAAACTCTTTACATCGCCTTTATCTTGGTTGTGCTGATTATTTTCCTCTTTTTACGCGACTGGCGGGTTACGATTATTCCCTGCGTGGTCATTCCCGCATCGTTAATCGGGGCATTTTTTGTGATGTTTTTGGCAGGATTTTCCATCAACGTACTCTCCATGCTGGCGGTCGTGCTGGCGGTCGGATTGGTCGTGGACGATGCCATCATCATGACCGAAAACATTTACATACGAATAGAAAAAGGAATGTCTCCCTTGGAAGCGGGTATTGAAGGCTCAAAAGAGATATTTTTTGCCGTCATTTCGACGACCATCACCTTAGTCGCCGTCTTTTTCCCCATCGTCTTCATGCAAGGGATGACCGGACGACTGTTCCGTGAGTTCAGCATTGTGGTGTCGGGCGCCGTCATTATCTCCTCTTTCGTGGCGCTGACCTTTACCCCGATGCTCTCAACCAAACTTTTGAAAAAACGTGAAAAACAAAATTGGCTCTATCGCAAAACAGAACCTTTCTTCGAATGGCTGAACAGTTGGTACAGCAACGCTTTGAGCGTGGTGTTAAAGTACAGATTTTGGGTTATTCCTTTGATTATTGCAATCTTCGTGTCCATCGCTTGGCTGTGGAGCGCTATCCCTGCCGAGATGGCGCCGTTGGAAGACCGCTCCCAAATCACCATCACGACCCGCGTACCCGAAGGCTCAACCTTTGAGTTTTATCGCGATTACAGTCAAAGAATTTCCGACGTTGCCGATGAAGTTGCACCCGAAAGAGACGCCAACGTCATGCTAACACGTTCTAATTGGGGATTCGTAAGGATTATTTTACCCGACATCAAAGATCGTAGCCGCAGCCAAATGGAGATTGCCGATGCGCTTTCTAACGCCGTCCGCTCCGAAACACAGGCGCGGGCATTCGTGCAGCAACAGTCCACCTTCGGCGGACGACGGGCGTCAATGCCAATACAGTACGTGTTGCAGGCGCCCAACTTGGATAAGTTGCAGGAGTTTATCCCCGCTTTCATGGCACGCGTCAACGAAAGTCCGAAGTTCCAAATGGCGGACGTGAACCTGAAATTCACCAAACCCGAAATGCGCCTCGAAATCAACCGCGACAAAGCCGGACTGCTGGGCATCAGCACCCGCGACATCGGACAAACACTGCAATACGCCCTCAGCGGACAGCGAATGGGGTATTTCTACATGAACGGAAAACAATACCAGATTCTCGGCGAAATCAACCGCCAACAACGCAATAAACCGTTAGACCTCAAATCCATCTACGTAACCAACCTGAACGGCGACCTGATACAATTAGACAACGTCGTCAACTTGGCAGAAAACGTGGCGCCGCCGCAACTCTATCGCTATAACCGTTTTACGTCGGCAACCGTATCAACAGGTCTCACCAAAGGCGTAACCATCGGAGAGGGATTGGACGAAATGGACAAAATCGCCAAAGAGGTGTTAGACGAATCTTTCCGGACGGCGTTAGCCGGCGACTCGAAAGAGTTTCGCGACAGTTCTTCGAGTTTGATGTTCGCGTTCATCTTGGCGTTGGTGTTGATTTTCTTGGTGCTGGCGGCTCAGTTCGAGAGTTTTAAAGACCCGTTAGTCATCATGTTCACCGTGCCGTTGGCGGTGTCCGGCGCCTTAGTCTGCATGTTTTTCTCCAACATTACGATGAACATCTTCAGCGAAATCGGCATCATCATGCTCATCGGCTTGGTCGCCAAAAACGGCATCCTGATAGTAGAATTCGCCAACCAACGCCAAGAATCCGGCATCGCCAAAGGCGAAGCCATCCACGGCGCCGCCATCCAACGACTGCGCCCCATCCTGATGACCAGCCTCACAACAGTACTCGGACTGCTACCCCTCGTCTTCGCCAGCGCCGAAGGCGCCAACAGCCGCATCGCCATGGGCATCGCCGTTACCGGAGGAATGACGGTATCAACATTCCTCACACTGTTCGTGGTGCCGGTGATGTATAGTTATATTTCGACGGATAGAAAGAAGTCTGAACCTTGATTTTCTTGATTTTAGGATTAACATGATTTTGAATACATAATGACAAAAAGGATAGTATGAGATATGAGGATTTAACAAGGAAGATTATTGGGTGTGCGATGAAAGTGTATAATGCATTAGGCAATGGTTTTCAGGAAGTTATTTAAAGATGTCCATTTGGCGCAAGCCATGAACTATTTGGAAGCCTATCAAATGGAAATAGGTCTGATCATCAATTTTGGCGCAAAAAGTTTAGAGTTTAAACGAGTGCATAACAACAGAAATGAACAGGATTTTTGACACCGGAACGCAGAGCAAAGCACAGCAACACAATGTGCCAACTTCCGTATCCTGCGCACCAAAACGTGCTAAATCCTTGATATACAGGCGTTTACCACCCCGCCACCCCCAACTCTCTGACAATCAATGAGTTACAGTGTTTTTGGCTAATTTGTCTGAACTGTGTTGCGGGTCAAGCCCGCAATGACGTAAATGTGATTGTAATGATTTCTGTGAGCCCTCAATTGCCGTCGCGAAGTAGAGCAAAAAATCTATTATAAGAAAAATATATACTTTTGTCTATGTTTTTTCCATTCGAAGTTGATACTTTTGCCGTTAAATTTATTAACTTTTAAGAAATGACAAAAAGAAGACTTAATTTGAGGAATGTGGTTGCAGTAGCAATCTGCCTCGCAGTAACAGTAACAACAATGTTTTGGGGTTGTAATAAGCCGGAAAATTCCAAAGACCCCAATAATCCTGAAAATCCTGACATTCCGCCGCTTATCAACGTGGAAAAGGGATTAAGTTATTCGGAAGTGTTGGAAAATTTAACTGCAAACGGTTATGTTCCTTCAGACAAGACAGACAGCACCATCGTTTTCAAAGGTGCGGATTTGGACGGCATACACCCGTTAGCCGATTTTTTGACAGATTATATCATCCATTCGTCAAAGCGGGTTACGTATATTTTTGACGAAGAGGGCGGATTGTTGATGCTTAAAATGGAGGGGAACACGGATGTGCCGGACACACCTCCGTTTAAATCGTCCAATCAGACAAAAATGGCAAGTTTCAGCGAGTTTTTTGAAGACTCAAAAGATTTCGTAAAAGCACAATACGAATCCATGCACGTTATGTGGGTACCGTATTACACGTATTGTTTTGATGATTATGGTTATATGCCGAGAAAAGATAGTCGTTGCATGGTTAATCATATCACAGGCCAATGGGAAGCCATGCGTATTGCGTGTCAGGACATGAATCTCTACCCCGGATGGTGGTACTATCGAATAGAGAATATACAGGCCGGCGGATTTGTTATGTGGCTATTACCTATTCCTAACAATAAATCGGATGTAGAACCCGAAGGTTGGGTTAAAGATTTCGAGTGTGCTGTTTGGTATATGCTAAATACATCAATAGGAGGCGCTCATAATGTAGATTGTTGGGATATAAACGGTCATTAAAAGGACATATCATTCAGCGTTACTTCCGATTGGATGCTGTTCCGGTATTCGTTGCGTTTCACGCCGTAAGTCGTTATCATTGTGATGTGTACGGCTTTTCGGGTTTGGGTTTCGTTGATGAACGCCGCTTTTTTATCTTTCAGGGTGTCGTATGTGTTTTACCGAGCAACCATAACGCGTTTGGTAACGCTGTTGCCGTTGCCGTCATAGACTTTGAAGAGATAGACCCCGGTATTGTAGGAAGAGACAACAACGGTGTTGTCGGTTGTTGTTTCTATTAACTGTCCGATGGGGTTGTAAATTTCGACTTTGGCGAACTCTTTGGCGATGATGGTTACTGTGGTATTGGACGGGTTGGGATAGATGAGCACACTGTTGGCAAGTTCGTTGATGCCTGTGCAGTCGGCGATTGCGGAGGCGGAGAGTTCGGTTGATGCGGTTTTGTCGCAGATGGTTTTTATCCGCCAGATGTAGGTTTTTCCGTGTTCAAAGTCGGCGATTTCGGAGAAGATGGGCGTGGAAACTGTTCCTAAGAGGTTGCCGTCTCTTCGGATTTCGTATCCTTTGGCGTTGGCTACGGCTGTCCAGGTGATGATTGCGGTTTTGCAGTTTTCGATTTCGGCTGTTGCGTTTGTTACGGGGTCGCACACTTCGCAGTCGGCGGTTGCGGAGACGGGGACTTCGGTGGCTGATTCTTTGCTGCAGACGGCTTTTATTGTCCATGTGTAAGAGGATCCGTGTTCAAATGCGGCGGTTTCGACAAATATGGTCGTAGTAACTTTATCTAAGAGGTTGCCGTCTCTTCTGATTTCGTACTCTTTGGCTCCGGCTACGGCGTTCCATGTGATGGTGGCTTTGGCGCAGTTTTCGATTTGGGCTTTTGCGTTTGTTACGGGGTCGCAGAATGCGCAATCGGCTTTTGCAGAAGCGGAAACGAACCACGATTCGTTCACGTCGCAAATGGTTTTAATGCCCCATGTGTATGTCGTTCCATTGATAAAGTTGTAGTTGTCGGTATAGGGCGGCGCGGCAACTTTTCCTAAGGTAACGTTGTTTCTTCTGATTTCATATTCTACGGCGTCGCTCACAGGCGTCCAGGTGATGGTTGCCGATTTACAATCATCTTCGATAGTCGCTGTTGCATTGGTTACAGGGTCGCAAGACGGGGGGGGCGGAGGCGGTACTCCTTCAACCGTGAAAAAAGTGTATTTGTTAGATACTGCTCCATGATCAGAAGATTGACCTGAATACGCTGTATAAACTCCCGGGTAGGGGTCTGTTTGCGCCATCAGATACATTTTGTCTTCTCCGAAACCGGCTAAGGTCAGATAGGCAAATTCTTGATCAATATATGTAACGAAATTCACAAGATGTTCCGTTTGTGTCCATGTCTGTCCTCCATTGTAAGAGACGGTATAAAACGGATGACGGAGCCAACAACCGTTTTTAGATCCTCCATCCAACAATCCGAGATAACTCAACCGCACTCTGTTTTCAGCATCAAATGTCATTTGCGGAAATGAAAAATTGCCGGCAAAACCATAACTCGGTGTCGTCCAAGTCGTAGCGCCATATACATCTATCATAAAATAATGGTCATTATACGGAGTAAAATATCCAACAATGGGCCATGTGGGAGAAGTGGAGTTCACATACAAGTAAGAATCATCCGATAGATCCCAATCGAAATAATCCTCCAACAAAGGATATATCTTATGTTTAACAAAATCGGTAGCGCCATCAATCGGCGTCATCTCTTCGTTCCAGTAAGAAAGAAAAGTTGCGAGTACGTGGCTAAAATAGTAGAAAGTTCCTTGGTTTTCGTGATTCATAGCCAATAGTACCGAAAAAGCGACATGGATTTTTCCATTATTATCCAAAGCGATACATCCCTGAGTGGGAATATAAACTGTGTCGGCGTATTCGGAAGGATCTACATAATAACCGATAGGGGAATCAAAAAATTTAATGCTTTCCCAAGTATTGCCATTGTCCGGTGATTTTAACACATAACCGTGATAACATCTACGTATAAACGAACATGCCACCGTATTACCCTGCACAGCAAAAGATATGGCGTCGGTGTAGTTGGATTCTCCATCCCATTGCTCTCCCAGCATTTGAGGAACTAACTGACCCTGAACATCCCACGTCGAACCGCCATTTTGCGTTCTATAATAAAACACGGGATAAGTATATCCTTGATACGGACTTCCTTCCGGAACACTCATCGGCGACATGATATGGATGTATTGATGATTCGCTCCGCTGGTGGTCATCCGCGCCCACGCCATCGTGTAGCCGGCATTGGGCGACGTCCCGGCGGGATAGGGAACAGGGGTAATAGTCCACGTGCCCTGACCTTTGTTCGGGCGCGTCATCAATACTAATCCGTTGATAATTTGTACGCCGTTATAGACGTAAGCATCGGCGCTTCGGGCAAGGATGGCTTCTCCGTTGGCGCCCCATTGGGCATACGAGGGCCAATATACCGGTATTCCGCCGACTCTGTTTTGCTGATAGTCCGGATGGGACGGATTGTCCCAACTCCACGTCTGTCCGCCATCCGTGGAATAAGAGTAGCCGACGCCTCGCAACGGAGTGCTGCTGCCGTCAAATGGGGCGTTATCCTCATTTGTCCAGGTACAGCCGATAAAACCATCGTCGTGTCGTTGGGTCATCGGGTACACAGAGCCTTGCGTCTGCCGGTCGTAACTCTGCGAAACTCCCGCAGACTTCCATAAGTTAACATCAACTTGTGCCATGGCAGGTATCGTCAAACCTGCGGCTAACATGCATAGTAAAAGTTTTTTCATTGTAATATAATTATGGTGCAAAGGTAAGAATTTTTTCTTAACCACAAAGTATCACAAAGAATGTTCACAAAGAACACAAAACATTGCTAATCAGCATGTTGTCATTGTGAGCCTTTGTGTGTACTTCGTGCTCTTTGTGGTAAAAAAGGTTTCTAAATAGGTTTGGCGTATGCGTTTTAATCCTTTTTCTCCACCAACGCCACAAACTCCTCCGGCAGTTTCAATTTCTGAAACTCCTCAAGCGAGATGGCAACGCCGACGATGTTGTGTTATTAATTTATTGAAAAACGACGCAATTTATTAGGATTTTGTGCCGTATGGAAAATCCCAACTATCTGTACTGTATTGGCATCAATGAAAAACAATATTTTGTAACGCCATTTCATGATAAAACGAACTTCTACGTTATTCGTACTTGCATATTCATCTCGTGGATATGCAAAAGGGAAGCATTCTAAGTGTTTCATTTCCGATAAGATACCATGTTCCACATATTTAGCTTGTGCCATGCTTTCAATATCGGAAATATATGTTACAATGTTCTGTAAGTCCGTTTTCGCTAACGTTGAAACGACTACTTTATAAATCCGCATAACGATAACCCAATTCTTTGCTTAATTCTTCCAACCCAATGCTTTCGCCTCTCATACATTGTTCAATACCTGCGTTTACTCGTTTTCTGTATTGTTCGATTGTAAGAGATTCACCGTTTGTTGTATAGGCGACGATTTCTTTGTTTGGGTAAAAATTTCTCTTTATCCTGTGATACAACTTATCCCTTTCTATATTGGGTAAAAGCGTTATTTCTCTGTAAATGTTTTCTAAACTTTCATATTTCATAACCAATTATTTTTAATCATTTCGGCTTTCCTTTTAAAAATCACATTGCAAAGATACAACTTTTTGTCGGAACTGCGACTTTCGTACACCACAACGACCCGCAATCTCCTGTTCAACGCTTTGCCTTAGGGGATTCCTGCTTGCGCAGGAACCGACGCACCGACACCAACCGACGCTACGAGCGAGAGCAGGAGGCTGTCTCATAAGAACACAGATGACACGGATGAGACAGATTTTCACAGATAATAAACATTTTTTATTCTTGTATATCTTTGATTATAAACAATATAAAAATCCGTTTTAATCTGTGTTTTCCGTGTCATCCGTGTTCTAAATTACTTTTTCTCCACCAACGCCACAAGTTCCTCCGGCAGTTTCAATTTCTGAAACTCCTCGAGCGAGATGGCGACGCCGACGATGACAGCCGGCAGCGGTTTCTCCGCCGGTTTCTTGAGATAGACCTCTTCGAGGAAGGGGTAGTCCAACACTTTGCCAATATTATCCAGCAACTCCGTATCAACGCTGTGCTTTTTAAAGAGGTTGTAAACGGAAGAGCGATGAATACCAATCAGACGTGCAAACTTCGCCTTGCTGAACGTTGCGTCGGCACGGCATTTCTCTTCAAACTTTTCTCGGATAAGGTCTCCGATGTGGATAATTTCTTTCTTCATTTTATTATCTTTTTGGTAACAAAAAAGCGCGGACAATACGTTAATATCCGTTCTTGAGGTTCTCGACTACCTGACTACCAAATAAAGCAGCAAATCCACGCCGAAGCGTAAGCATTTTACTTTACTCTTGGTAGTCTGAAATGGTCGAGAAATCAAGACCTCGAATAAAAACTAACGCTTCTTTATTAACTGTTTAACATTCTGTGTCATTATAAAATACTTATTAATATTAATCAAGTGCAAAGGTAAGAAAAATATTACTACCTTTGCAGTCTCAATAAACAAAAGGTATTTCAATGAACAGAGAATCAACAAAAAGGATCATTTGTGTGGCAAAAAGGAGTTTAGTGTCAATCGGATGTTTTATCGTTTTCAACTGTACTTGTTTTGCGCAGGAGGCCACGGAAACATTATCGCCTGCGATGTACGATTATCTTGTGCTCATGGATAAGGAAAACGTGCTTCTTAAAATGAAAGCGCAAGATGACAAATTATACCAAGAGTATAAGGTAGGAGAAAAAATGCATAGAAACGGACGAGGGTTGATAGTATTGGGTTCCGTCTCAACCATAGTCGGAATTACTGCTGTTGCTTCCAGCTATTCGAGTTACGATAACAATGATAATTTGCGCTCACTTGGGTACGGATTATTAGGTGTAGGCGAAGTTTTGTTTGCAATAGGTATTCCTACTGCCATTGTAGGAAAACATAAACAAAAAAACGCTCTCGAAGAATTTCGTCAACAATTTTCTTTGACATCTCCAACATCACCCCATTTTCGGCTTAATCTGCACACTACCGGAATAGGGTTGGCGTATGTGTTTTAATCTTTTCTCTCCACCAACGCCAATCATTATAAAATACTTTATTAAAATTACAAGGGCAAAGGTAAGGATTTTTTATTACTTTCCAGGACAACCGCATTAAAAATTCAGCGTCAACCCCACGCCTCCACTTCCGGTAATGCCGAAGTTGAGGGTACATGCCGTAGTACCGTGCATAACGGAAGCGTTGTACAGCGATACGGATTTTTTCATTTGACTTGTGCCGGCAAGCGACATGAGAATTCCGGTAGCAGTACCAACAATACCAACGCCTAAAAGTACATTGTTACCTTTACCAAATAAACGCGATCCCAAATCCCATCCTAACAAAAAAGAACAAGGATAAGCAATGATGTTTCCTGCTACCGCAAGCGACTTGCCACTATTGTACTGTTGTAACGCCTCGCTGTTTCCCGACATCGTCTCTCTTACTTGTTTGGGTTTTATCGGCGTTCCTTTTTGCCATACCCCGCCGTTGTAGGTCAATGGAGGTTGGGGCGATACAGATACATGGACGACTTCCACGGTGTTACCAGTTATTATATCTTTCGTCCCATTTTCATATTTAATGGAAAAGACGTCGCTCTTCTGTATATCGTATGTCGGACCTTCCTGATTGTCAAACTCTTTGTATTTTATTATCTGATCTTCTATTTCCAATACTTTCGCCTGAATCTCATAGCCATCCTTTAACGTGATAATATCCTGCGCTTGGAGTGCATTGCTACAACAAATAAATGCCAATGCCGCAAAAAACAGGTTTTTTCTAATAGATATACTCGTTATCATAGTTACAAATTTTAAACTGCAAAAGTACAAAAAAATCGTACTCCGAAAAATATCCCAGTATTTTTTTCATTTGATTATAAGTTTTACCTTTTACTTTTTATTCCTTCAAAAAAGACGTGCGTTTTATTAGATACAAAATCACCTTTAAATAATTCATATTCACCAATTTTTGAGGGTAATTCTCTTCTTATAACCTCATTTGATAGAGAATCATTTTGTTTAGGCAATACAACATCTACATACTCAAAAGGTTTGGTACTGTCTAATTGAAAAGTAAAAGTACCTCCGCTAATTTGAAATCCTATCAAAGCAATTGAGGAAATAAAACCCGCATTAGGTTTTAAGAACAAAAATTTATCTTTGAAGTTTTCCCAAATATTTTTGTCATTGATATCCGCCGGACAAAAAGACTTTTTAATTTCTAAATATTTATTATCAAGATAATCAGTATTATAAATGAATTTCCCTGTATTATCTGATTCCCAAAATAAACCGTCATCCGTATTTTCAGTAAAGACCACTTCGGATAAATCCCCATTCATATCAATAACATCATAATACCAATAACTATACCTGCCATTGCAAATGGTATCTACCCTTACTTCCCAAGAAAATCCGGAAAAGAAATCTGTATTTGGTTTGAATCCCACAGTAAAATATGGTTTACAAGTATCATTTTGATAATAGGGAAATGGGGATTTGTCCATTAATACGGAACGAGTAGTGTCAGAGCAGTTTTTTATATCAAAAGTTCCTTCGCTTATTTTTGAAAAATAAAGCGATTTGTCGGATATGTTTCTATAAGTAACAACAAGGCAAACAGGTTTTATATCTGTTTCTTCTAATTGTCCAATATAATAAGTGATATCATTCCTATATTCAATAGAAAATTCGACAAAAATTTCTTGAGAATACACTGAGAATGAAAAGGATAATAATAATAAAAGCAATAGTTTTTTCATATCTTTACCTTTATAGTTATGTATATTTAGCTCAATTTATCTATAAAATGCTGACCAGTATCCATTGCGGTAACCATATCTACTTTGTCCCTTTATAATACAATGTTATCCCTTCGTAGTCCCCCGGTAATAATTTGCTGATTAGTTTGTTTTTGCCTATATGCATATAAAAATTATGTTCTACCTCTGTATCATATAATATCAATTCATTGCCGTTTCTGCTCCAAGTTCCATCCGAAAGAATGAGATATATTATATCTTCAATTATATATTGTAACGTATAAAAACCCATAGGGGAAAGATTAAGCGAAAAGTAACTTATTTGTCCTGCATTTCTATATTGTCCCGCTTTCAAAGAAAACGCCGATTGATATTGGGACGTATATATATTACGTTCCTGTTGAAGAATAAAATCACTAATATTATAACTCTCTATAAACGGAAAATCACTTAAACGTCTAAATTCGAATACTTTATTTTGTAAAAACCTAAATGCTTCTTTGACATGAAGTTCATTGTTTTTATACTCTAACTGCATTTTATAGTGGAGATACTTATCTGTAAGGATTATATCATTGTCTAATATCGAATATGTACCATCGGAAAGAGGGACATCAAGAAGAATGTCATCAGACAGATGTGCACTAAGCATTATACAATAACGACCAGTGTTAGTGAAATAAATATCACAATATGAGTCATCCGATAAAGAATATAATCCCGATAATTGTAATTGTGCAAAAAGCATATTACTTGTCAATATTGCCATTGTTAGTAAGGTACATCTCATTATTATTCGCACATTTTATGGTATAATAGGTGAAAATGGATATTCTCATTTATTTACTCTTTTAACCGTTTATAAATAGTGTCAGGCAATGTAAATTCTTTTATAGTTTCTCTATCAGTTGGGGAATTATAATAAAAGCATTTGTAAGTCTTTTCTTCATGATCATAGCCAATAAACCATCTTTCTGAAAGACAACCATCCATAAAAATGCCTTTGGATCCCAACGCCTGTTCTTTAAAAAAAGCGTGATCTCTATGAAAAGGACAGTTTAATTTCAAGTTATTTTTTTTCGAGTCCAATAATTGGATATTAAGAGTGTCTATTAGATTAAATTGATAGGCGATAGTATCGTCTAAGTATAGATTTAATATTTTATCATCAATGGCGTAAAATCCCGTATCCCAATCTTTTATAATCTCAAATGGGGCTTTTTCACTAAGGCTTCTTATGTTGTAGTATAAGATGTAAGAATAGTTTCCATATAAATGTAATATGGATGATGAAGAGTTGTATTCATGATACATGCCAATGTATGAATCATTTTTTTCTTTTTCATTCATTTGAGCTATCAAATTATTCGATAATATCAAGCAAAAAGAATGAAATAATATTAAAATTGCTATGGTTTCAAATTTTCTAGTTTTTTTTGTCATAATCACTTCTTTTTAAAATCATATTTATCTTACGAAAGGTAGTGCCCAAGGAGGATATACATCAGATAAGGATATAAAAGGCAACGCATACGACTGATAAGATTTCATCATCTGTATTGCTTCTTTTTGAAATGAATGTGGGATAGCTGCAGAATAACGATATGCATAGTATTCCGATGTACCAGTATTCCTTGAATATGGAACAATAGAGCCACCCATTCCAAGAGAGAAATGATAGGTATGAATCACTTCATGTCCTAAAACTGCTTGCATATCAGCCACTGTGGTAATTGTTGGACATATTTTAATGAAATAGTCCGGTTGGCCAAATATTGTTTCTCTACTCATATATGACATTCCTAGCGAGCGAGCGCCATCAGGATCAATCATATAACCTCCTGACGGATGTAAACTATAGCCAAGTGTACCTTCTTTGGTCATTTGACTTGTCATTGTTACATAATCTTCAGAACCAGGAAAGGTTTCATGTGTGTATTTTGTAAACTCTTTAGCACTTGTTAAATCTATATTTACTTTTTCACCCTCACCTGTAATAGAAGATACTGAACCTTCCATTTTTGATATAACACTCGTACCTGTTCCCGTCCCTATCTTCAGCCCCATCCTTTTTGCCTTGATTCCTCCGCCGATTCCTCCCGCGACAGCCCCTGTTGCCGCCCCCCATCCCGCTCCGCGGAATCCTTGTCTAAAGATTTCGCTTGAGCTAGCGCCGCGCACCCAGGCATTGCCCGCACCGCCCACGAAACCGGAGGCGGCGCCTGCCATGGCTCCATATA
>Ga0099364_10002658_pt1 | contig 28278 bp, 26 predicted proteins | sample TergutTh196P3_FD_73070 | JGI IMG/M metagenome (GOLD analysis project Ga0099364, IMG submission 73070) | Microcerotermes parvus P3 segment gut microbial communities from Pointe-Noire, Republic of the Congo - Th196 P3 | ecosystem: Host-associated > Arthropoda: Insects > Digestive system > Gut ... | reverse complement strand
TGATCGCGCATGTGCGCAGCCGCAAGCAAGAAGGGCTTGAACGCAATCATGGGCCACAAGCCAGGCCACGACGCTGGGTCGTCGAAAGAAGTCACAGTTGGCTCAATCGCTTTCGCAAACTCATGGTACGTTATGAGAAATCTGCCGCTTCCTTTGAGGCTTTGCTGTCACTGGCAGCGGCACTGATCTACTGGCGACAGGAAACCGCTATTTACGGATAAGCACTAAATCCCATCGAAAAGCTATGGGCAAACACGTACATGGCAAAACAAACAACAATATTCCATCGAACAAATTATTCAGGAGTCCAGTTAATTACGGGAAGCGCTATAAACCGGAGTTAGTTTTACGATGAAGGCGAGCGTCGGGATTCCCTCTCTCCAGCCTTTCCCGCTCGCGGGAGATGGGGCGCAGGCCCAGGCTTAGATACTATTTTTTCCTGAATCGTTGTGTTTTTTAAAATACATCGTTAGAATCAGCGCAATTGGAGAAGCAGCCTGGGCGATTTTTTCAGTTTTAGCCCTCGAAGCGATACCCTGTTCGGGATTTGGAACTATAGAGCTGGTCACTCTTTCAAATCCTGAGCAGGTTTTTTTTGGAGCGGTTTTGATTTAAGCGTGTACACAAGTCTTCCATGTTGAAAAGCAGTCAAGGCGTGGACATCCTTCTCCCGGCCTTCGACCACCCTCTCCCGCAAGCGTGAGAGGGAACAGTCTGCAAGACCTCCCCTCTCCCACTTATAGGGTCTTGCGGACGGCAATTGGGGTCGAGGTAGAGGGCTGACCGCGCCAGCTTCCAATCTGGAGAAAAAGTGTACGCGCTTAAATCGAAACCACTCTAAAACCCTGCGCGATTCGGCGGGGCAGTCCAACTTTAATTTAGATCAAGGATTATATAGGCGACATTGCGGTACAAATATCGTTATGTTTTTCAAAGTATAACGATTTGAGGAGTCCGCGTCATGAAACCGCAAAAACCTGCTATTGAGTCGGCCATTAAGGGTTGCTCAAAAGTGTTTCCGTCTACAGCGAATCGACAGGCAATCCTTAATGGCCGAGTGAATAGTGTGGCCGCTGGCCGTTGCTGTTGGCTGTTGCCGTTGGTTGTTGGATGTTGGATGTTCTCTGTCGGAGCAAAGGCCGATGAAGTCGAAATTGAAGAACCTGTCGGGAGCAACGTATTCACCCTGGGGCAGATCACCGTGACGGGCAAACGCGAGGATGAACCGGCCATCGCCACCTCAACCCTCAGCAGCGAAGAAATGCGAGACTTCACCAAGGAAAGTCTGAAAGAGGCGCTGGACATCATTCCTGGCGTCGCAGTTACGACCGGCTCAGGTAACCGCAATGAAGCCGGGATCAGCATTCGCGGCTTCAACCGTTATCAGGTACCGCTCTATATGGATGGAATTCGCCTGTATCTGCCAGCGGACGGTCGCGTCGATGTTGATCGTTTTCTGACGATGGATCTCTCTGAAATTCAGATTTCCAAAGGCTATGTGTCGGTGCTGAACGGCCCGGATGGAATGGGCGGCGCCATCAACCTGATTACACGCAAACCTGTAAAACCGCTTGAGGCGGACTTGAGCATATCCGCAAAACTTGGGGAAGGCGGGCAATACGGCGGCTACACGGGTTACGCCAATCTCGGCGGCAAACAGAGTCAGTATTACTGGCAGGTCAGCCTTGAGCAACGCGATATTGACCACTGGCGCATGTCGCGCGACTTCAAACCGACTGTGGCGGAAAATGGCGGAAAACGCGAAAACACCAGCAAAAAAGACTGGCGCGCCAATCTGAAGGCCGGTTTCACCCCGAACGCGACCGATGAATACTCACTGAACTTCGTCAAGCAGGAAGGCGAAAAACACGGCATTGGCGCTGTCACCGGCACCTCGACGATCAGCGCCTGGGACTGGCCGAAATGGAATACCTGGAGCCTGTACTGGCTCTCGCATACCCAACTCGGCGAGAAAAGCTACGTCAAGACAAAGGCGTATTACAATCGCTTTGAAAACGACCTGCTCGCCTACACGAACGTGACCCTGAGCGCGCGCAACTGGGTCAGCTATTACGACGACAACGCCAAGGGAGTGAGCGTCGAAGTCGGCACAACCGCGCTGCCGCGCCAGACCCTGAAGGCGGCGCTGCATTTCCGGCGCGATCAGCATAAGGAATGGCAGGACTTGAATCTTGCGACAGCCGAGCCGTTCAAGGAACCGAAACAGGAAAACCTCGAAGACAGTTATTCCTTTGCGCTCGAAGATACCGTGCATATCACCCCGGAGTTCGATCTGGTCGTCGGGGTGAGCCGCGATATCCGTCGTACCAAAAAAGCTGAGGACTGGACTTCGGCAGCCGGGCTGTTCGATTATGAAATCGCTGACCAGTTCGCCACGAACTGGCAGGGCGCTGCCATCTGGCGCTATCGTGAAGGCGGCAAGGCAAATTTTTCGGTCTCGAAGCGCCATCGCTTCCCGACCATGTTCGACCGCTTCAGTTCGCGTTTCGGCAGCGCGATGTCGAACCCGCAGCTCAAACCGGAATACGCCCTGAATCTTGAGCTTGCCATATCGGATCAGATCTATCCCGGCGTGCGGGTAGAGGCCGCGCTCTTCCACAACAAAATCAAGGACGCGATCAATTGGGCCAATGGTTTCATAGACCCGTCGGATGGTCTTGTCAAACAAAAGGCGGTCAATCTGGGCGCGGCGACCTACAAGGGTTTCGAGATAGGGTTTCATGCCAGAGCCATGCAAAATCTGGAACTGGGCGGCAACTACACCTACATCAGCACCAGGGTCAATGACCCGAACAATCCAGACTACAAGCTGACCTCGACTCCAAGACACAAGACTTTTCTCTACGCCATATGGAAGCCGATCAATGATCTGAAAGTCATCCCCAGCCTTGAATATGGCGGTAAACGCTGGTCCGATCCGCCGTCCGGCAGTGGCTATGTGCGTACCGGCAACTTCAAGCTCCTCAATTTGAAGGTCGAATATCAACTCACCCGCAATTGGGATATCTCGCTCGCGGCGCGTAACCTGCTCGACAAGAACTACGAATTGACCAGCGGCTACCCGGAAGAGGGGCGCAGCTTCCTGTTATCCACACGTTTTCAGTTTTAGTCCTCAGAGCGATGCCTGCTCGGGATTTGGAGTTTATAGAGCTGGTCACTCTTTCAAATCCTGAGCAGGGTTTTTTTGGAGCATACCTGAATAAATGATTTCATCACATACATTGATTGCCCGGATTGTTACCGGGTGGATTTGCCTGAGTGAGCCATGAACGAAAGAAAAGGAAGGTACTCGCTCATAGCCGTAGCAGTGGTGGTTGCAGTACTTTTATTGGTAATCCTGGCATTAGGGGCGATCTCGATATTTGATGCGGTCAGTTCGTTTTCTAAATAACTCAACTTCAGGAGGTTTGACAATGAATAAAACTGCATGGGCTGGTTTGCTCAGGATTGCCGCGCTGGCTTTGACCCTCGCGTCCGGGCAGGCGCTTGCGGCCGACGGCTTCGAGCTGGCGCAAACAAATGGCTGCTTCGTCTGCCATCAGGCGGCGACCCAGCGAATCGGGCCGTCCTTCAGCGACATCGCGGCGAAATATGCCGGAAAGAAAGACGCTGCCAGGCAGCTTTCCAGATACATAGTCAAAGGAACCGGCCCGGCTGGATTGGGCTGGCAGGCTGAAGACAAGGCGATGCTGCCGCATATGCCGGGCAACTCCGCTGTGACCCTGAAAAACAGCCTGATACTCGCCCAATGGGTTCTGACCGAGGCAGGCATGGCAACCGACAAGACGAGATTCGTCACCCACAAAATCTCCGTCACCGGCCAGGTCAGGCAACCGCTCGAACTGAGTATCGAGGACTTGCAGCAACTACCGGTGCTGCAAATGAAAATGATCCCGCCCGGCTCCCATTCCGAAGAGAAACCGGTTCCGATCATTGTCAGGGGAGTGCTGCTGCGTGATATTCTGGAAAAGGCAGCGATTCAGGCCGCCAGTCCCCACGACGCCAAAAAGAGCGCCATCCTCGTCACGGCCTCCGACGGCTACCGGGTTGTCTTTTCATGGTCTGAAGTGTTTAATTCGCCCATTGGGGAAGGCGCGATGCTGTTCTTTGCCAGAGACGGCAAACCGCTGACCGATGACGAGGGCAGAATCGCGCTGGCTTCGCTGCGCGATAACAGTCACTCCCGTTACGCGAAATGGGTTAGCATGATCGAAGTACGCACATTAGCCGATTGATCTATTTCGTTCGAGGTTGCCATGCACACAAGCGAAACACCCCTTGAAACCTCCGGGTTTCCCATTGCCGTCATCGTTTATTCGGAACATGGCGTCGCTGACGATTTGCTGGCCGAATTTGCGTTCGGCCTGCGGCGGGACGGCTGGCGCGTGCAAGGTCTGGTGCAACAGGAGAGAGGCGGGCATGGCAAGGCGGCTACCATGCTTGTTGATCTCGAAAACGAAAATTGCTATCCGCTGTTTCCGAATCCGACTTCAGACCCCAACTCATGCAGTCTCGACCCCGGCAGCATAGCGGAAGCAAGCGTCGCTTTACGCCGGGCGCTGGAGCAGCGGCCAGACCTTGCCGTAGCCAACCGTTTCGGCGCGCTTGAAGCCAGCGGCAAAGGGCTGATGGCCGAAATTGTTGACCTCATCTCAAATGGTATCCCGCTGATTACGGTCGTATCGCGCGAATACCTGATGGATTGGCGCTCGATGACCGGGCATGTCGGCGTTGAACTGCCGCCCGAAATGGAGGCGCTGCAAAACTGGTTCGCCAGCATTCAGCCCTAGGAGTAGTCTTCAATGAAACGTCGCACCTTGCTTCGCGCCCTGGCTTGTGTACCGATGCTCGCGCCGTTGGGCGGCACAAGCGTTTTCGCCCAGTCCGTAAAATCGAACCTCATCAGGACGTTCGGGCGCATCCCGCCGCCCTCGGACATCAAGCGCGTATTCGTCGCAGGCGGCCCCGCTGCCATCCTGGTCGCCATTCTTGCGCCGCACAAGCTGCTCGGCTGGCCGTCGGTCTCCTGGATGCATTCCGAAGCGCGTAATGCTTTCGGCCCGCCGCTACGCGACCTGCCCGTACTGGGACAACTGGCCGGGCGAGGCAGTACGATGCCTGCCGAGAAACTGCTCGACATCAAGCCCGACCTGATCGTCGATGCAGGCAGCGTCGATGAAACCTATCTGTCGGCCGCAAAGCGCGTCAACGAACAGACGGGCATCCCCTATGTCGTGATCGCAGGACGGCTGCCCGACAGCGCGCGCCAGTTGCGCGAGACGGCGCAACTGCTCGATGTCGAGGCGCGCGGCAACGCATTGGCCGACTATGCCGAAGAAATTCTCTCGGAGGCCGCGCGCGTCCGCGAAACCATTCCCGTGGAGAAACGTCCGCGCGTCTATTACGGACGCGGTCTGGAAGGGCTTGAGACGGGCATGCTCGGATCGCTCCACATGGAAGCCATAGATGCCGCCGGGGCCTTCAACGTGGCGGCGCAGGGCGGGCAGAAGATCGGCGTCGCCCGTGTTTCGCTCGAACAGGTGATCGGTTGGGCGCCCGACATCATCCTGACCCAGGATCCGAATTTCGCCAGCCGCGTGCTGGAAGACCCGCGCTGGCGCACCATCCCCGCCGTGCGCGCGAATCGCATCCTTTGCGCGCCGACCTTCCCGTTCGGCTGGCTTGACGTTCCGCCAAGCATCAACCGCCTTGCAGGCGTGTTCTGGCTGTTTGCCCATTTGTACGGCATCGGAAAAGACGATCTGGAGCGCAGGACGACCGAATTTCTTCGGCTGTTTTACGGCATCGAACGGCAGGCGTAATAGATCGTGCCGGGAAAAAACTCTGCGCCGTTTCCCGCTTTCCTGACCGCCCTGTCGATTGTCGTTGCAATCTTCCTGATTGCCTTTGCGGTCGGCAAATATCCGGTTTCTCCCGCCGATTTGCTGCGTTCGGTTTTTGCCCGCCTGACGGGACGCGATGCCGGACTGCCGGAGGCCGTCGAAATCGTCATCTGGAACATCCGTCTGCCCCGCGTCACCGCTGGCATTCTGGTCGGCGCGGCGCTCGCGGCGGCCGGGGCCGCCTATCAGAACATGTTTCGCAATCCGCTGGTCTCGCCGGACATCCTGGGGGTGTCCGCCGGAGCAGGCTTCGGTGCGACGCTCGGCATTTTTTTCGGCTTCTCGCTCACAGCCATCCAGGTCATCGCCTTCGTCTGCGGGCTGCTCGCTGTCGGTGTCGTGTATGCCATTTCCGGGCTGGTGCGACGGCACGATCCGGTTCTCGTGCTGGTGCTCGCGGGCATTGCCGTCGGCACCCTGCTCAACGCAGGCGTTTCGCTGTTCAAAATACTCTCGGACCCGCATTCGCAGCAACTCAGCAACATCGTTTTCTGGCTGCTCGGCAGTCTGAACGGCATTGATACCCGCGACCTTGCCTCGGCTGCGCCGCTCGTCCTCATCGGACTCGCGCCGATGATATTGCTGCGCTGGCGCGTCAACCTCCTGAGCCTGCCGGACGAAGAAGCGGCGGCCCTAGGCGTCGAAGTGGCCCGTCTGCGTCTGGTTCTTATTGTTGCGGCAACCTTGATCACCGCCGCCGTCGTGTCGATTGCGGGCATCGTCGGATGGGTCGGTCTCGTCGTTCCGCATGCCGCGCGTTTTCTGGTCGGCCCGAATTTTTCCAGGCTGTTGCCCGCATCGCTCCTGCTCGGAGCGGGCTTTGTCGTGGCCACCGACACCCTGGCGCGGACGCTGGTCGTCATCGAACTGCCGCTCGGTATCGTGACCGCAATGATCGGTGCGCCATTCTTCCTCTACCTGCTGGCGCGAACCGGAAAAACCGAATGAACGTCATCGAAACGCGGGATCTGAGCATCGGCTATGGCCGCAAGGTCGTTACGCGCTCGCTTGCGTTCGATGTCAAGGCGGGCGAAGTGCTCTGCCTGCTCGGCCCGAACGGCTGCGGCAAGACGACTCTCTTCAAGACGCTGCTCGGCCTCTTGCCGCCGCTGTCGGGCGAAGTGCGCGTGCTTGGAGAAACCATTGCCGGTTGGTCGCGTCTGGCCTTTGCGCAACGTGTCGCCTATATGCCGCAAGCGCATCCCGGCGTATTTCCCTTCACTGTCAACGAAATCGTGCTGATGGGGCGCACCGCGCACATCGGGCGCTTCGCCACCCCCTCCGGCCACGACCGCAAAATTGCCGCAGACTGTCTGGAGATGCTTGGCATCAGTCACCTGGGCGAGTGCAGTTATACGGCGATCAGTGGAGGCGAACGCCAATTGGCATTGATTGCGCGCGCGCTGGCGCAACAGGCGACCGTACTGGTGATGGATGAACCGACTGCCAGCCTCGACTTCGGCAATCAGATTCGCATCCTCGGACACATCGACCGTCTGCGCCACCAGGGAATCACCATCCTGATGTCGACTCACCAGCCGGAACACGCCCTGCGCGTCGCCGACCGCATCGCGTTGCTCGCGCCCGGAAGCATCACCGGAATCGGCGCGCCCCAGGACGTTGCCACGCCGGACAAGCTGGCTGATCTCTACGGCGTCACCGAAGATGAAATCGCCGCCTATCTCCCCGCAGGAGGATTGAAACATGACCATTGCAGCCATTGATTTTTGCCGTCTTTACAGCGACCACATGACGGCCGCCGGCAGGGCGAAACCGAGTAGCGCCTGGGATAAGCGTGTTCCCGACATCAAGCGGAAAGAAAAAAAAGGGCGCTATGCAGGCGAATTCATCTCGCGCATGGATCTGACCGACGCTCGCACCCTGTTGGATGTCGGCTGCGGCACGGGGGCCATCAGTCTGCCGCTGGCCGCGCGGCTTGAGCGCGTCATCGGCCTGGATTACAGCCAGGGCATGCTCGACGAGTTCAAGGCGAGCATCGCAGAACAGGGCATCACCAACGCCGATGCCCTGCATCTGGCCTGGGAAGACGACTGGTCGGAAGTGCCCGAATGCGACATCGTCGTCGCTTCGCGTTCCACCATGGTGCAGGACATCGGCGCGGCGCTGGCAAAACTCGATGCCAAGGCGAAGAAGCGCGTCTATCTCACGCATCTGGTCGACGGACGCTTCATCGACCCGAGAATCTTCGATGCCATTGGCCGCAAACCGCTACCGATGCCTGACTACATCTACGTGCTCAATATCCTGCACAGCCGCAACATTCACCCTCGACTCGACTACATCGACGGCGAAGGCCCCCTGACCGGCATCACCGAGTTCGACGAACTTCTGCAACGGACAACCTGGGCGATTGGCGAACTCGACACGAACGAACGTGCCCGACTACAAGCGTGGTTTGAAGAAGTCATGGAGAACGGGGGACTCAACACCATCATACGTTGGGCCTTTATCTCCTGGGATGTCAACCTCCGGCAGTGCTACGATTCGGCAGCAAGCATGGCCTGAATACACGCTTCCAACGGATCAAGATGCTGTTCGATCACGCCGACAACGGTTACAGGATCAATGGTTCCCAGATAGTTGTGTACAAGGATGTTGCGAAAGCCGCTGATGTCGCGCCACGGAATTTCCGGATAGCGCCCCTTTTCCTCCGGGGGCAGGAGTTGCTGGCTTCAGATAGCGTTTGCAGGTTGCGCAACGTGGCATCATAGAGAACGTCATCCTGGATGATGTCGCCACGCACTTGAATACGCCTGATTCTGGCAATAGCGTCCAGGATGTGTTGGGCATAGGGTTGCCAGGGCTTGCTCATAGCTCCACGGATTCCCGTAAAACGCTTTCACGCAGATGCACGTTCAGTTCGTGTTCGGGTATCAGATCGACACGCCGCCCCAGTAATTCGGACAACTGTCTCGCGAGCGGCAGGCGTTGGCGGAAAAGATCGTAACCGCGATCAAAGTCGACCAGGAAATCCACATCGCTATCCGGACGCTCCTCTCCCCGCGCAACCGACCCGAATACACGAATCCGACGCGCACCATATTGCTCACCCAACGCGGCAATCTGATTTCTTTGAACGTGAAGTCGATCCAACAACATGTCTTTCACCTGCATAGCGAGGCTTTTATCCTACCTCATCACCCTCCGATGCGACGGATTTCCGCTGCGGCATGATCGAAATAGCGGTCTAGGGTCGCGCAACATGTCTATTCTCGCCGCACCTAAGTATTTTTTCGTCAGGAAAACAACGCGACTCGTTGAAGCTTGACAGCGCCCCTTTTTACCAAATAGCCTAGACATATATCTAGCCGTAAAGGAGTTCCCATGCTCGAAGTTGCTCTGTACGAAGCCAAGAACAAGCTGAGCGGGTTGCTCGACGAGGTTGCCACGGGTAAGCAAATCACCATCACTCGCCACGGCAAGGCTGCCGCGCTGCTTGTGCCGACCCATCATGGCTTTGACCGTGCCAAAGCCATGCAAGCCGCCAAAACGCTTTTGGAAGTTCGCAAAGGCGTCACACTGGGCGGCCTGTCCATCAAGGAACTGGTCAACGAGGGGCGACCATGACCTTTGTTGTCGATAGCTCGATTGCTTTGACTTGGTGCTTTGAGGACGAAGCGACGCAGGCTGCGGATGCTTTGCTGGTTCGGCTGGCCAACGACGGCGCACATGCGCCGTCGTTGTGGCCCTTGGAAGTACTCAACGTTCTGGTGACGGCGCAACGGCGCGGGCGCATCACCCCGGAAGCACGTCAGGATCGGCTCGCGCTTCTTCACGCATTGCCGATCACTTTCGACACGGAAACCGCCGAGCAGACTTGGACGATCACCAACCTGTTAGCCGAGCGGTACGGCCTTACGCTCTATGACGCAGCCTACCTCGAATTGGCACAGCGCCTAAGCCTGCCGCTGGCAACTCTGGATACCGACCTGCGGACGGCGGCAAACGCCCTCGGTGTGCCGCTTCTGGGAAATCCATCCGACTGACCCCCCCTTTCTATCTATCGCGCTCTGGTCAATCCACAGCGACGATTACATGCGAAGCCTTGATCAATGCAGTCACGGCATCCCCGTTTTTCAGGCCCAGCGTTTTGGCGCTTTCGTTGGTGATGATGGCTGTGACAGCATTGCCGCCGGACAGAGCGACGACGACTTCGGCATTGACCGCACCGTTCGTGCAACTGCTGACAGTGCCTGGCAACTGGTTCCTGGAACTGGTCTTGAGGCCGCTCCTGGCTACAATGACCCAGGAAGCCTTGATAATGGCATAGGCGGCGCCGCCTACAGCCAGCCCCAGGTTCTTCACGCTTTCGTTGGTGATGACGGCAACGATCCGGTCAGCGCCGATCTCAAGAACCACTTCGCTATTCACCGCGCCGGTGACGATATTGGTAATTTTGCCGCGAAATTGGTTTCTGGCGCTGGTAACGAGGTTGCTCATATGTTCCTCCATGCTGCGAGTTCAAAGACGAAACCCATTATAGGCACATGCCATCTGTAAAAAGGCGTGCATCTCGCCGATTTTGATATGTATCAATTTTTTGCAGAAATATTTTGCGTACACTGCGTTATATTTCACAAAATATAACGATTTAAAAAACAATATATTGCTGTTCTCATCCGGTTTTCACGGGGAGAGGGAGGTGAAAAATGCGTTACGGTATTTTTGTTTCAGTGCAGCAACAGATGCTGGCAAGACATGAAAGCAAAACGATTTTACGCCAGCTTTGAATCGCTCTACCTCGGCTTGGTCGCTCTCTGTCTGCTGAGTTTCGTCTGTCAAAGCGCCTTGGCAAACGAACCAAGTAGACGAAGCGTTACCGATATGACGGGGAGAAGCGTAAGTTTGCCCGATGAAATTCACAGGATTGGAACACTGGGCGCGGTCGGGGTATTGAATACCTTTGTCGAGGCTATGGGTGAAGGCTCTAAAATCGTCAACCGAATGCCCGCCTCTTTCGCAAACAGTGATCGTTGGAAATTGCAGTATGTGTTTGCACCGCAGATAAAAAACGGCCCCTTGTTTGAAAATGCAAACCGCGAACTTTTGATCGAAAATATCCTCATGGCCAAGCCGGATGTTATTTTCACAATGTCAAGAGAAACTGCCGGTCAGCTTGAAAGGGTTGGTTTGCCCTGCGTGTATCTGGAATGGAATAGTGCCGATGACATCAAGGCGGCTGTTTATCTGATGGGACAGGCGCTAAACAAACAGGATACCGCAAGAGAATATATTACCTGGTTTGACGAAAAGGTCGCGTTGGCCGAATTGCTGATTGAGAATATTCCTGAAACGAAACGCCCTAGGGTACTGTACGGCAACCCATTACAACTCTCTCAGCCGCATGCCATTGCCGAATGGTGGATTCGGAAAGGGGGCGGTATCAGCGTAACCGCCAATATGCCGGTTCGCAATAGTGCCAAATACGGGCAGGAAGACCTTTTTAAGTGGGATCCGGAAATCATTATTCTTTCCGGCGCGCGACGGGATGTGGATGAAATCAGGAATCAGCCGAAATACAGGAACATTGCCGCTGTGAAGAATGCCTCTATTCATGTAATCCCGACAGTCGCACATTCATGGGGAAATCGCACGGTTGAACAGCCATTAACCATCTTGTGGGCGATGCACAAAATTCATCCGAATCTTATATCCAGAGCGGAACTTGCAAAAGAAATCCGGTATTTTTACAAAACGTTCTTCTTGCACGATTTCAGTGATGCGCAGATAGAAGACATTATTGATGGAAAATTCAATGCAGCACAAAAATAATGCCCCTCAAGCGCGCCCGCGCAGTTTTTTTCGGTTCTCTACTCTTCTGGAGTCAGCCATGAAATGCAATTATTTTGGCCTTATTATTACGCTTGGGACACTGACATTTTCTGTGCCTGTTTTATCCCAAGACACATCCGCACCGGATCAAATGCTTTCGGAAATTGTTGTAGAGGCGCCGATACAAAGATCCTACGCGACTTCCCCGGAAGGTAAATCCAAACCCGTTAATAACGTTGTGATTGAGAACGAAACCATTGAAAATTCTATGGCTTCAAATCTCACCGAGCTGTTGCTTGAGCAAGGGATTGCTGCTGAAGCCGCACCTACCGATTACGATGAAAACGTCGTTCTTTTACGCGGTTTTGCCACGGAACATCTGAATACCGAAGTTAACGCTTCGGTTCTGATTCTCATTGATGGACGCCGTTCCGGGGTATCCAGTGCACGACAAATCGCATTGGATAATATTGAACGCATTGAAATCATTCGTGGCGCGGAGATGTACAAATACGCGATGTCTTCTCCTGGTGGCATTATCAATATCGTGACCAAACGAGGCGGGCCGAAAGCCGTTTCCGGGTCGGTACGCGTCGGTGTCGGCAGCTACGATGCCTGGAAGAGCGGCGTCTCCATCGGTGGCACTGCCAATAACTTTGATTACAACGTTGGCTACACCCACTCAACCGTTGGCCACGATTACAAAGATGGAAACGGGAAAAAAGTACACAACACCAGAACCGATGGAACCGACAACGCTTTTGTCAACATCGGTTATACGTTCAATGAGAATCATCGCATCGGATTCAACGCCTATCATCACAAGGTAGACCACGCTTTTCGTCCGGCTTATATTGATGATGATGGTGACCCGATTCCCCCCGGTTATACCGACCGTGAATCACAGGTTTTCAACTTGAATTATGAAGGCGCAACTGCGGACAAGCAACTTAAATGGCACGCCAGCACCGGGTTGAGTAAAGACATCTACGAAAGGTACAGCGCTCAAAAATACCCCATGATGCAGGAAGTCGAAACCAAACAGGTCAAGGCGGGATTAACTTACCGTGGGGGAAATTTTGACATCAGCAGCGGGGTTGATTTTGTGAAATACGATGTCATAAACGGCGGATCATCCGATAATTATTATTACGGTAGCACGAACTGGCCTATTGCCCCCCACTCCACCAGCAGCTCGCGCATCTTCGGCGTTTATCTGGTAGGAACGCTCCACCTGATGAATGACCGCTTGAATATTACCGGCGGCCTGCGGCATGAAAATGCCAAGGCAGAAGACAAGGCCGTTGGAGACGAAGACTGGGGCAGTTATACCTATTTTCAGGGCTTAAGCCGCGATCAATTCCCAACGAAGCGCAGCTTCAGTCACCTCTCCCCCTCTTTCGGCATCAGTTATTTGCCGGTTGACGGGTTGAAATTGCGTGCCGATTTTACGCAGTCATGGCGTGCGCCTACAGGACGCCAGCTTTTCGCCAGCCGGAGAACCGAAGGCTATGGCGCGGGCGGCGATCCTCGTCTGTCACCTGAGTTGACCAATGCTTATGAGATCGGTTTCGATCTTTCCTCGGCGCATGCCAATCTATCGGCAACTTACTTTTTCCACGACATCAAGGACTACATTTACTTGAACTATTATACCAATCCAAGCAATACCAACACTACGGGTGGGCGTGTCATGCGCAATGCCCAGCAACGTTATCAATCCGGTTTCGAGGTTCAAACCAGCGCCAACGCAGCAGGGCTGATGGGATATAAAGCATTTGCCGTCCGCCCCTTTGTCAATTTGACCTACATGACCAAGCGCGAGGAAATCCTCGAAAGAGACGCATCTTACCTGGAAGGTCGCTGGTGGCCGATCGTGCGTATGCCGGATGTTGTCGTGAATTACGGCGTTCTTTTCACGCACTATGCCTGGAATTTCAGCGCCAATCTTAACTTCAATTACAGCGGACTGCGAATGCCGGGGCGTGCTAACGCAACTCCAACCGGCAATTACCGTGATGATGAATTTGGCAAAATCAATGTCGCCAATCTCAGCTTAAAGAAGCAGCTATGGCAATTCCCGGACAAAAGCAATGTTGTCCTGAAAATAGACATCAACAATCTGTTCAACAAAGTGTATTCGTACCGGGACAAAGTCGGTACTGGCTCCAATGGCGCCTATCCATTCCCGGGAAGAAATTTTTATGCAACCATGACGTATAACTTTTAAGCTGCGTTCCCGCGCCTGCTTGTTGCGGCCTATGTTCCCGTGCCAGCGCGCGGGAACGGGTAGCGGCAAGCAGGTTAGCAAGTGAACGTTAGCGCGATTTTGATTTAAGTGTGTACACATTTCCTTCCATGCTGAAAAGCAGTCAAGACTTGAACGTCCCTCTCCCGCTTGCGGGAGAGGGAATAAGAGAGAAGGCGAAAAACGCATATTTTCTAGGCGTTACAGAGATTTTTCCATCTGCAAAGCCCCTCTCCCGCCCCTTCGGGACACCAATCTTGCCGTCTGCAAGACCTCCCACAAGTAGGAGAGGGTAAAAAATGTTCCCGATTAAACAAAAACCGCTTTAACAAGCCCAGGAGTCACTAGGAATGTCACCTTACTTCAAGCAACTTCGCGCCAAGATCGGCCACGATCTCTTGTTAATGCCAGGCGTTGCGGCAGTGATTCGCGATGCCTACGGTCGCCTGTTGTTGCAAGAAAAGTCATCAGGTGAGGGCTGGAGCCTGCCTGCTGGCGCGATCGAACCAGGCGAAAATCCGGAACAAGCTGTTCAGCGCGAAGTTCTCGAGGAAACCGGCTTGGTGGTCGTTCCTGAAGAGATCATTGGTGTGTTTGGAGGCCGGGATTTTCGATACGTCTACCCAAATGGGGATGCCGTGGAATGCACGGTTGTACTCTATCGCTGCATGGTTATCAGTGAAGCAGGCGTACCTTGCGATCCAGAAACAAAGTCGCTTCGTTACTTTGAGATGGCAGAAATGCCGCAACTGGCGTTGCCCTACCCAATCGAAATGCTGTTCAGTAATGAGTCATGAACAACACCCGAAAGTATTGGCTTGCTTGTTTATAGTCAATACTGTTCAGGCTTCTGGATTGCATCAAAGCTTACGCTCCTCGCAATGACTATGTGTTGAGTGAGCAGTATTGAGTTTAGAGCGGTTTCGCTTCAAGCGGACACATTCATTCTGGATTCTCACCTTATTAGGTTGGCCTGCCGCCTACCTTTTACGATAACCGCTTGATATATTTCGTATTTCGCGCGGAGCCGACTTTCTCAATCCGTCCGCTCCTGACCATCCCCGAGAGGACAGCCTCTACCGTTGTGGGGCTTACATCGGGCAGGATATAGCAGATTTCCGCCTTTGAAATGGGAAGCAGACTGTTCAGCACCGTCGCTTCGACGCGCTGGCGTTTGGTTGCTTTTTTCGCGCCTACGATGGCAAAGCGTTTGTCGAGTTCTTTGTAGCAGTGCAGCAGCGTGGCGACAAAGTTCTCCATGAATGGGAAATAGCTGTTTTGTCCCTTGTGCCAGCCCGCAGAACTGCCTTTGAGCGACTGGTAGTAGGCGGATTTGGTGCGGTTGATCTGTTCCTCGAACGAAATATAACGCCCCGCGTCGAAGCCGTTTCTGTAGAGCAGCAACAGGGATAAAAGGCGCGACATCCTGCCGTTGCCGTCGGTGAAAGGGTGAATGCATAAAAAGTCGAGGATGAAACAGGGGATCAGCAAAAGCGAGTTGATGCCGTAGCGGCTCCGTGCGTCCAGGTACGCGAGGATGAGTTGTTCCATCGTTTCGGACGCGGACGCGGGCGTGGGCGCAAAGCGGATGCGTCGCGCACCACTGGCGTCCAACTCCATGATGAGGTTGTCCGACTTCTTGTACTGCCCTCCGCTTACGGGCGAATAGGACAACATGATTTCATGAAGACGCAGGATGTCGCGTTCCCGTATATCCAGGCGGGTGTACTCGTTATGAATCAAATCCAGCGCATCACGGTATCCGGCGATTTCCGCTTCGTTATGGTTCAGGGGCGCGCTGTTTTGGTTGACGATTTCGACGATACGCTGCTCGCTGGTCACGATGCCTTCAATCTCGTTGGAACCTTTGACCGACTGAACTTTGGCGATGCTCTCCAGGCGTGTGAATACATCGGGATAACTCTCCCTGCGCTCACTTTCACGCTCCCGCAACCGGGCAATTGCGCTGACGACATTGACCAGCCTTGCGGGAAGCATCCCTGTTTCCAAAAAGGAGTAATCGAAGGTTCTCATGCGCCATCCTTCAGCATAATCTGCACATTATTTTAGATTTTATATGCAGTAATCGTGGCCTGTACCTGAACCAACCGGCACAAATACAAAACCCTGCCAGCACAACCCTATGCAAGCGACTGTCTCGTCACGGGCGAACGCGCTCGGCTGCAAACGTGGTTTGAAGAATTCATCGTAAAACTAACTTCGGTTTGAACACGGGTCTCGTGCAATCTCCGCCATTTATGGCGGAGTCAAGCGAGACAAAGCGTAACAGGGAGCCGAAGGCTCCCCAGTACCGTATCGAGGAATCCCCTGCCTTCAGGCAGGGGTTTCGGCCGTAGCAACAAGGGAGGGGATGCAAACCCCTTCCTTGTTTGTTTTGAACGACAGGCATGAATGCCTGTCGCTAATTTCTTGCTCTTCCGGGACGCGCAACCGGACTGATTGATCCGCCATTTTTAATATAGGTCAATGTTTGGCATGGGTGTTATTAGATACAGTACGTTATATTTTTTGAAACATAGCGAGTTGAGGATGGACGAACACAAGCCCCGCCATTGCTGGCTGGGTGGCTCAAAATCGTTATGTAGTTGTTTTCATCCATATCTCATGGATAGGCGAAAAATGCGTTACGGCTTTTTTATTTCAGCGCTTCTTCTTTTCCCGTTCGGCGTGATTGCCGATGATGAAGCGCATCCGCTGCCTGAAGTTGTGGTGACTGCGGTGGAAGAAGGCTTCACGCCAGCCGAGAAAGTCACTTCCAGTCACAATATAGTGTATGACGAGGCCGCGATTGAAAATTCCACAGCAGAAACCGTCAGCGATTTTTTGCAACAAATGGGCTTTGCCGTACTCCCAGGAGCTACGCCATATGAAACAACCGAGATCACTATTCGCGGATACGATAATGGGCATCACTGGAACGAATCCAGCTCGCGTATCATTTTCCTGATTAACGGGCGGCGCTCCGGCGTTAATAACATCCGCCAGCTTGCGCTTAACAACGTTGAACGCATCGAGATTATTCGCGGGTCGGAAATGTTGAAATACTCGGCAGGCTCGCCCGGCGGCATTATCAATATCGTTACCAAACGCGGCCAGGGCGAGGCTTTATCCGGTTCGGTGGAAGTAGGCGGAGGCAGCTTTAACAGCAAAAAAGGGCAACTGGCGCTCAATGGCGCGTCATCCGGCTTCGACTATTCTTTTTCCTATATGTATGAAACAGCCGGAGACTACAAAGACGGCAAAGGCAATAAAGTAACGAATTCTGGACTCAATTCAATCAATGCTTTCAATGTTAACCTGGGTTATACCTTGCCAGACAACAATCACAGATTTGGCGTTGAATATTATTACTATGATGTTGATAAAGCGAAAAGACCCCAATATTGGGATGAGGAAGATGGCGTCTTACAAGACCCTTCCTATGTGGATCGTAAAACCTATCTGATGGCGCTAACTTATGAGGGTGCTACACCCGACAAACGCTTTAAGTGGAATGCCAGCTACTCTATCAGCCAGGACAGATACATCAGCATCTCTGACCCAAGTAGAAGACACGATCAATACTGGATGGGGAATAAAATCGAAACCGATCAATTCAGAGCGGGGTTAACCTATGCCGGCGATTTGACAGACTTTTTTGTAGGCGCTGATTACATCAAATACAAAACCCACAATTCCGGGACTCCCAAAGCGCAGTTTGGCTGGCCGATAGGCTACCCTTTGCACCTGGGGCATAATACTGAAATCATGGGTTTATCCATGCTAGGGACATTAAAGCTGCTCGAAAACAAGCTGAACCTTACAGGCGGTTTGAGATGGGAATATGACCGCATTAAAGACAAGCATACTGGTGATGAACCCTGGTGGGATGGGCGCAAAGACCCATGGTACGGCGAGTACACCGGCGAGAACATGCCGACCAGGCGCACTTTCGATTACCTTTCTCCGTCCATCGGCGTAACGTATCTCCCAATGGACTGGTTGAAGTTACGCGCCAACTACGTCAGGGGATTCCGCGCGCCCAGTGGGCGACAGTTGTTTTCAAGCGATGAAACCGAAGGCTATGGCGCGCCGGGCTATCCTTTGCTCAAAGCCGAAAAATCTGACAACTACGAAGCAGGTTTCGATATTAATGCAGCCTATGCTGATTTTTCGTTCACGTACTTTTACAGTAAATTCAAGAACCATATTACGATTCGCGGCATTCAATATCCTACCGGTTTGGGACCATCCGCCCAGAATGCCGATGAACGTATCCAGTCAGGATTCGAAATCGGCGGCAGCATTGATCTGGCTCGTTTTGCCGACGTAAAAACTTTTGAATTACGCCCATATGCCAGCGTGACCTATATGAACAAATACGATGAGCTGTTTATGCGCGGATTCGATGGAACCCAACTGCCTGTCCCCAGTTATGCCGGCCAATGGGCGCAAATCAATGGTATTCCAAAACAAAGCGCAAGTTACGGCGTTCGTTTCCGTCATTTTGGCTGGGGCACGCATGTTAACCTGAATTTCTTTTATGTTGGCAAGACCTGGACAGGGTCAGGCCCGGGCAATTACGATCCGAATTTATGGTTGACTTACGGCAAATTTACTATTGCCAATCTTGCGATTACGCAACCTCTTTATAAGTTCAGTGGCGACAGAGACCTTGTGCTTAAACTGCGCGTAAATAATCTCTTTGACAAGAAGTACAAATACAGCGCCAATGCGGCGGATGTTCTGTTCCCAGGGCGGAATTTCTACCTGGGCGTATCGTACAATTTTTAGCGCATCTTTAATTCAAATGTTTACCGAAATATGCTTTACCAGGTCATTAGTCATTGCGAGCGTTGCAATCAGGCAAACGCTGAACTTCGCAAGCGTACCCCATATGTTTTTTTGGATTCCTGTCCTGTACATGATTGAACAAAAACCACTCTAGTGAGGCAAAAAAATGCGTTACGGTTTTTTTATTCCAGTGCTTCTTTTACCTTTGGCAGCCATTGCCGATGATGAAGCGCATCCGCTGCCTGAAGTTGTGGTGACTGCGGTGGAAGAAGGCTTCACGCCAGCCGAGAGAATCGTTTCCGGGCACAAGGTTGTATACGAAGAAGCCGAAATTCAAAATTCCACGGCGGAAACGCTCAATGATTTTTTGCAGCAAATGGGGTTTGCCGTACTGCCGAGCGCCACGGCGTATAGTACAACCGAAGTTACCTTGCGGGGCTATGATACAGGCCACCACTGGAATGAATCCAGTTCCCGCCTTCTTTTCCTGATTAACGGGCGGCGCTCCGGCGTTAATAACATCCGCCAGCTTGCGCTTAACAACGTTGAACGCATCGAGATTATTCGCGGCCCGGAGATGCTGAAATACTCGGTAGGCTCGCCCGGCGGCATTGTCAATATCGTGACCAAACGCGGCCAGGGCGAGGCTTTATCCGGTTCGGTGGAAGTGGGCGGCGGCAGCTTTAACAACAAAAAAGGGCAACTGGCGCTCCATGGCGCATCATCCGGCTTTGATTATTCCTTTTCCTACATGTACGAAAGCATCGGTGATTACAAGGATGGCAGAGGTAAAACAGTAAAGAACTCAAGAATTGACGCAATTAACGCATTCAATACCAATCTTGGCTATACCTTACCCGACGGCAACCACAGGTTTGGCGTTGAATATTATTACTACGATGTTGACGACGCGAGGAGACCCCGGTACTGGAATGCGGAAGAAGGAAGGCTGGAAGACCCTGCCGTTACGGATCGCAGATCGCAACTTGGGGCGCTCACTTATGAAGGCTCCACCTCCGATAAACGCTTTAAGTGGAATGTCGCCTTCTCTGTCGGCCAGGACAAATACTACCAAATGACCGACGTTCGCTGTGAAAGAGGCGAACAATACTGCCAGGGAAACAAGATTGACACCAACCAATTCAAGACGGGGCTGGATTACACAGGCGACCTGGTAGATGTTTTTGTGGGCGCGGATTACATCAAATACAAAACCCACAATTCCGCCGGCCCCAGTCAAAAGTTCCCGATAGGTTCTCCCATGCAATTGCAAAACACTACGGAAATCATGGGCGTGTCCGCGCTGGCTACATTGAAGCTGCTTGAAAAAAAGCTGAATCTTACCGGCGGCCTGCGATGGCAGCATGACCGCTCCAAAGATAATTTTACCGGCGATGAGCCGTGGTGGAATCCTCCCGGCACGCCCGGCTTCGCTACCTCGTCGCCTCAGTGGGCCTGGTACGGCGATAACGTCTATGAGAATATGCCAACCAGGCGCACTTACAATTCCGTTTCGCCCACTGTTGGCGTCACTTACCTTCCAGTCGAATGGTTGAAATTCCGCGCTAATTACGTCAGGGGCTTTCGCGCTCCCAGTGGGCGGCAGTTGTTTGCAAGCACGCAATCGGAAGGTTATGGCACGGCGGGCTATCCGCTGCTGGACGCCGAGAAATCGGATAACTATGAAATCGGTTTCGATATTAACCGAACTCATGCCAACCTCTCGGTCAGCTACTTCTATAGCAAGCACAAGAATCATATGGCGACTCGCCAGATTCCAAACCCTGCCGTTCCCGGCGGCTCCCTTGGGAATTCCGTTCTGGGGGCCGATGAGCGTATACAGTCTGGCATTGAGGTCGGCGGCAGCATTGATGTGGCGCATTATGTCGGCATTAAGGATTTTGAGCTGCGCCCGTATGTGAATCTGGTATACATGGACAAGCGCAGAGAACTCTTTAGACATGGGTTCGTTGGCCCCGTCGGGGAATGGCAGCCTATCACAAATCAATTTGCGCCCCTGCCTGACAAAACCGCAAGTTTTGGCCTCCGTTTCCGTCATTTTAATTGGGGCACGACAGCTAACTTAAACTTCTTCTATTACGGCAGGGTTTTGTCGGGGAGCGGCAATACTTCGGGAATCGTCTTCAATCCGAGTAGCTGGGCAAACACCTATGGCAAATTTACAGTTGCCAGCTTTTCGCTTACCCAGCCTTTGTACAAATTCACCGGCGATAAAGGGCTTGACCTCAATCTTAGGGTGACAAATCTCTTAAACAAGAAATATACCTACACCCATAGTCCAATTGCCGGAACGACCGTCCTGCATCCGGGGCGGAGTATTTACCTTGGCGTAGCGTATAAATTTTAAGGCAGCCAGGAAAGCATACTCCCTTCAGATATGAGATGAAAGGTCAACGCAAACCATGACGATAGGACAATTTTATGCTCGCCTTGGCTTGCTGTACCTTGGGCTGGTCGTTCTCTGTATTTTTTCGCTGAGTATTGGCCGATACGATCTGTCGACATCGCTCATTTTGGATATTTTTCTGTCCAAACTGAATGGGGTCGCCCCTTACTGGGATGCGACGCTGGAAACCGTATTACTGGACGTGCGATTTCCCCGTATCTTTCTTGCCATTCTCGTCGGCGGCGCATTGTCGGTATCCGGCGCTTCATACCAGACTCTGTTCAAAAATCCGATGGTTTCCCCGACGATTCTCGGCGTCTCCGCTGGCGCCAGTTTCGGCGCGGCATTGGCAATGCTCCATAATGAAACCTGGTGGCAGATTCAGTTTTACGCCTTCTTCTTTGGGTTGATTGCCGTTCTGGCCGCTTACATGATTGCCTGGCTGTTTGGCCGACATGAATTGACGGTGATGATCCTGGCCGGAATCATTATATCGAGCCTGTTCGGCGCGCTGCTTTCGGTTCTGAAATTGCTGGCCGATACCGATAACGCTCTGCCTGCCATTACTTTCTGGTTGATGGGTAGTCTTGGGCGCGGCTCGACGCGAGACATCCTGGTGATGCTCCCTGCGTTGCTGTGCTCTCTTTTCCTTCTTTTTATTTTCCGTTATCAGATCAACGCGCTGTCGGCAGGGGAGGAGGAGGCGACGACACTGGGCGTCAATGTTCGTCTGGTCAAGAGCGTTGTCATTTTTTCTGCCACGTTGATGACCGCGATTTCCGTGTGCATTACCGGCATCGTCGGATGGGTCGGGCTGGTCATTCCCCATATGGCGCGTATTCTGGTCGGCGCCAGTTACCCGCGTTTGATCGCCGCTTCTTTCGGCTTGGGCGGACTTTGCCTTTTGTTGATCGACAACATTATTCGGGGAATCCCCGGTGTAGACCTGCCGCTGGGGGTGATGACTTCATTGATCGGCGCGCCGATATTCGTTTTGTTCCTGACACGTATTCGCAGAGGGTGGCTGTAATGCTTTCAGTGCGCAATATCGGTTTTCATTATCGGCCGGAAAAGGAAATCCTGAAAGATGTTTCGTTTTCGTTGCGCAAAGGCGAAGTGCTTTGTCTGCTGGGTTCCAATGGCACGGGGAAAACAACGCTTCTGAAATGTCTCCTGGGTCTGCTGCGTCCGAGCAGCGGCGAAGCGCAACTATTGGGCGAGAATCTCCTGGGCGTTTCGGCGAAAAAGCGCGCAAAGATGATTTCCTATGTGCCGCAATCTTCGGCGCTGAATTTTCCTTACACGGTTCAGGAGGCGGTCATGATGGGACGTTTGCCGCACCTGGGCTTCGGCAGTTCGCCTACCGCGAAGGATCATCGGGAGGTGGAGGCGACGCTCGAGGAAATGGGCATTACCGATCTCGCGCAACGGTATTTTCAACAACTGTCCGGCGGAGAAAAACAGCTTGTCATCATCGCCCGGGCGCTCGCACAAAGGGCGAGCCTGCTGATTCTGGACGAACCCACGTCCAGCCTCGATTTTTTCAATCAGGCGCGCACGTTGAAGCTCATCAAGAAACTGGCCCAGCAGGGAAATACTGTTCTTCTGACCACGCATTCACCGGATCAGGCTTTTCTGATTGCCGATCAGGTGGTCATGATTAAGAACGGCAGCGTTTTTGCCTGTGGCCGTTCCGATGAGGTGATTACCGATGACAACTTGACGGGGTTGTACGGATTACATGCGGTCGTCTCCAGCACTTCCGTTATTTCCGCCGGTAAAAACGTCAAAGTTTGCATTCCGATTCTGGATAGCACGCCGTCTTGATAATACAGGAGCCATCATGAAACCTGCTCTCGTTATTCCGGTTTTGGCTTTTATTGGCCTCGCTTTCGGGTGCGCGGAACTGCAAGCTCAAGAGGCGCGTTCCAAAAACACATCCGCGCAGACCGCATCGGCGCTTCCGACACGAGAAGTCGTCGACATGGCCGGACGCACAGTGAAGCTGCGTCAGGAGATAAAACGCATCGGCACGCTCGGTTCGGTACCCATGATGAACACCTTCGTCGAATCCCTGGGCGCAGGTAAGCTGATCTACAACCAGCCCACGAAATTTCATGATATTTATGGCCGCTGGAAAATGCATCTTGAATTCGCGCCACAGATTGCTAGGGGGCCGCATTTTCAGTCGCCCAACCATGAATTGCTGATCGAAAATATCCTGGAAGCCGATCCCGATGTGTGCATTACCAATTCCCGAACCATTCTTGAAACGCTCGACAGGGTAGGGATACCCACCGTTTTCGTGGACTGGAGCACGGTTGAGCGAATGATGGATTCCGTCACCATGATGGGCGAGGTGCTTCACCAGCAGGAGCGGGCTGCAACCTATATCCGTTATTTTACTGAGACAAAGGAACGCCTTACGGCGCTTGGCAAGTCTATTCCTCCATCCAAAAGACGGACGGTTTTATTCGGCACGCAAATGCAATTGCAGTTCCGCGTTCCGGGAAATTTGACGGAGGCGTGGTTGGAAGCGATTGCCGCTGACAGCGTAACCCGTGACATTCATTCCGAAGGACGGCGCGAATACGACATCGAAGAACTGCTGAAGTGGGATCCTGAAGTGATCTTTCTCACGAACCGCAAAACGGCTGAAGAACTGAAAAAGAATCCGCTTTTCAAGAATGTTCGCGCCGTTAAAAACAATGCCATCGTTATCGCGCCGGTCGTCGGGCACATGTGGAGCGGAGTTAACGTAGAAGCGCCGATAGCCGCATGCTGGATGATGCATAAACTGTATCCGGAGCTTATGCCAAAAGAACAGTTGGTCAAGGAAATCAAGTATTTCTACAAGACCTTTTTTGCCTACGACATGAGCGATCAGAAGATCGACGAAATTATTGCGGGAGGAGGCAATGGTTAAGTCGCCGCGCTTCTCCGAACCGTCTCCCCTGCAAGGGGCGACGAATTCTCAACCATCGACTCACGGGGACACAATGGACATGATATGCAAAAAAACGGGGCTTTTCGGGCTTGAAACGCCTCCGGCAGCCGCTTCAATACGCCGTATCGTGGATGGCTTCAAAGCCTTCCATGTCTTGCTGGCCGGATACGACAGCGGGCTTTTCGACTGGCTGGAACGCAACGGCCCGGCAAACAAGCAGAACATCGCCACTGCGTTGAATCTGCGCGGCCAGCATCTGGGCGGATTCTTGCAGTCATTGGAAGATATCGGCCTGCTGACGTCTCGGGACGGTCTCTACCGTTTGGTTGACGATATGCGAAGTGTATTGCTCGCAGACAGCCCATGGTACAAGGCCTCCGAACTCGAAGAACTGCTCTCCCCCTTCTGCGGTTGGGCCGATCTGAGTAGTTTCCTGTCCCAGGGATGGGTTCCTTCCACGCAACCGAAATCGTATCCGCCGACACAGCATCCCTTCTTCGACGAGGCACGTCGCCTTGCAGCCTGCCTGAAGAATCGGCGCGATGATTGCAATCCGCGCACGCTGCTTTGTTTCGACGGCAGCAATGGATTGCTCGCCGCCATGCTGTGTCAAGGCTGGCCGGAGGTGCGCGCCACGGTCGTCGTTCCGCTGGATGCGCTGCCTTGTACGCAGCACACGCTTGAGGCTTGCGGCGTCATCGACCGCTGCCGCGTCCTGCCGGGTACACCGGCCGATCCGTCAACCGATGATCAGTTCGATTACGCGGTGGTGTTCCACAGTCTCTACCCCTTTCACGTGCGCAAGTCACTCGACTCCGTTCTGGCTTCCTTTGCCAGCCGCCTCGCGCCCGGCGGCGAACTGTGCACGGCCCATTGGTTTTGCCTGCAAGCCTGCGAAACCGCGCCGGGAGGGTTACGCGACCTCGACAAGGCCGTGCTGACCGATTGCCACCCGCTTTGCGGGATCGAAAAATTCGGTCAGCGGTTGGAAGGCGCGGGGTTGACCGGCGTGGAAAGGGGAGAACTGGCCGGTGAATACGGCAACACCAAACTGCATTTTGCTCAACGTCTAAACGAGTGCTGAGGCGGATGTCATGGAAAATACAGGAGATGTCTCACGCCCGAACACCTTGTTGTCCGATCTGCGCGCCGCCGCGCTCGAGCGGCTCGGCCCGGAGATCGAGACGCTGAAACTGGAACGCGCCGTGCTCGGCATCTTTTTTACCGGCGTCAAACTGAGTAACGGCGCTGGCGGGATGTGTGCAACGCCGGTCAAAACCGTGCCCGAAGCCGTATGCTGTCCCAGTTCCGCCAACGCCATGCCGACTCCCGGAAAAATATCGGGTCTTGGCGTGAAACAGGTTCTGGAAGACCTTCGCCGCCCGCAAGGACTGCGTCGGGGGCTGGCGATCGCCACCCTCAATGCGGTAGCCGAAACGCTCTGGCTGCGCGATGGCCCGCCCGCCGATACCGAACCGCTCGAAGGCGACGCTTTCGATGCGCTCAAGCTCGAACCCGGTCAGTCCGTCGCACTGGTGGGCGCGTTTCCGCCCTACCTGCGCGAACTGCGTCGACGCAACCAGCCCTTCAAAGTGCTCGAACTCGACCCGACCACTCTCAAGCCGGAGGAACTGCCTTACTACGTGCCCGCCGAGCGGGCCGCAGAGGTACTGCCGTTCGTGGATGTCTTCATCACAACCGGCACGACCCTCATCAACGACACGCTCGACGGCTTGTTGCAGCAGCTGCGACCGGAGACCCAATCGGCCATCATCGGCCCGACCACGACCCTGATCGCCGGACCCTTCGCCCGGCGCAACGTCACGATCATCGGGGGGACGCGCGTCAAAGCCCCGGACGAATTGCTCGGCCTGCTGGCCGAAGGCGGCTCCGGCTATCACTTTTTCGACAAAACGGTAGAGCGCGTCACCTTGCGTCTTTCATCCGAGACATGACTATTCAATATCGTTGGGTGCGGATAAGCGTGCACTGGCTCAGTGTTGGGCTGGTGCACGCCGCGGTGCTTGGGGCCGCCTTGCGGGCATCGCCGCCGCTCCCGCCGATCATTCCCAAAGTGATTCAGGCCAGCCTGATTCCGCCGCAACCCCTGGTCGACTTGTCGGGGTTGCATGCGCAGCCCTCTCCGGAAGAACGGCCAACGGCGCCCCCACCGCCGCCGAAAAAATCCAAGCCTCCAAAGAAAACACCGCACAAGCCGACGCAAAGGCGACCCGCCCCCGAAGCGCCGAAACCGCTGCTTGCCGCCGAGCCCGTCAATGAAGCTGCGCCCGCTCCCTCCTATGAGGTGGCGCAATCGTCCGCCGATTTGCCTCAAAGCGATCCTGCCGCGGCGGGATTGGGTTCCGCTGAGGCATCGACACCGGCGGGCGGTTCAACCAACGGCACGCTGACGGCGCCCATATTCAATGCCGACTACCTGGAGAATCCGCGTCCGGCCTATCCGCAGCTCTCCCGTCGGCGCGGTGAAACCGGGCGCGTGCTGTTGCGCGTCTACGTATCCGCCAGCGGGCGTGCCGAGCGCATCGAAATCAACAAATCCTCCGGCTTCGAACGCCTGGACAGCGCCGCGCGCGACGCGGTTCTCGGATGGCGTTTCGTGCCCGCCCGACGGGGGAGCGAGCATGTCGCGGCCTGGGTGCTGATTCCCATCTCTTTTGTAATGTGAGTTTTCCCATGAACGATTCCGCCCTTGGTCTTTCCCATTTCCTTGCCCAGACAGACACCGTTGCACGGTTCATCCTCGTTCTGATGCTGATTGCCTCCCTGCTGACCTGGGGGATCATCACCGACCGCCTGATTGTCCACTGGCAGCTCAAACGCCGCAGCAAAGCCTTCATGGCTCGGTTTCAGCGGATCAACTCCTTTGCCGAGTTGATAAAGAACGCGGAACAGGACGAGCCTTATTCCCGGCTCACGCGCAGTGCCATCGATGCGACCCGGCATTACGCCGCCTACGACGCCAGTCATCTCAACGCTGCGGGGGGATTATCCGAATTCCTCATTCGTTCATTGCGCCAGTGCATCGAAGAGGAAGCCGAGCGACTCGAACGCGGCCTGACCATGCTGGCCTCGATAGGATCGACGGCGCCATTCGTAGGGCTGTTCGGCACGGTCTGGGGCATCTACCACGCCCTGATTGCCATTGGACTATCCGGTCAGGGCACGCTCGACAAGATCGCAGGCCCTGTCGGCGAGGCGCTTATCATGACCGCCATTGGTCTTGTCGTCGCCATCCCTGCGGTGCTCGGATACAACGCGCTGGTTCGGCGCAACCGCGTCGTCCTGTCCCGGCTCGACGCCTTCGGCCACGATCTGCTGATCCTTGCCGTGACGGGCGCTCCACTGGAACGTCACGCCCATACCCAGATACGCGCTGTGCGCGTTGCCGGAGGTGCATGATGGCGCTTGGAACATTGGGTTCTACCGCCCGCCCGATGACCGAGATCAACATGATTCCGCTGATCGACGTCATGCTGGTATTGCTGGTGATATTTATCATCACCGCCCCTTTATTCACCCACGCAGTCAAGCTCGAACTCCCGCAGGCCGCGAGCCAGCCCAATATCAGCCAGATAGGGCACATCGAAGTGGCCGTGCAACGCGACGGGCAACTTTACTGGAACGGCCAGCCGGTCACGGCCTCGGAACTGGAACGGCACGCCGCTCAAATCGCTGCCGATGCCCCGATGACCGAAATCCACCTCAAGGGCGACGACGCCGTGCCCTATGGAGAAATGGCGCGGACACTGTCAATGCTGGCGCGGCAGGGCCTATCACGTATCGGTTTTGTCACCGATCCAGGCAACGATTGAGTTTTTTGGGGATCATCCCGCCATGATTTGGGCAAAACCTGTTGGCTGCACGCCCTGACGCGATTTTAGTTTATAGTGCTTTCCGCGAATAAATTTACTTTTGTTAGTACAATTGTATAGTTGTTGTTCATTTTGCCTTACTGAAGTTGTCGCATGATTTTTGGAGGTTCCGGACATGGCTTATAGCAAAGATTTTCGTTGCCTGGTTTTGGATTTTGTGACCAATGGTGGCAGCAGAGGCTGCCCGGAGGTTTGGTATTTCTCGGCAGAGCGTGTTTGACTGGTTGAAGCATCCGCCAGATCATAAGCCCGGCAAGCCTGGCCCGAAAGGG
>Ga0099364_10002657_pt1 | contig 28289 bp, 22 predicted proteins | sample TergutTh196P3_FD_73070 | JGI IMG/M metagenome (GOLD analysis project Ga0099364, IMG submission 73070) | Microcerotermes parvus P3 segment gut microbial communities from Pointe-Noire, Republic of the Congo - Th196 P3 | ecosystem: Host-associated > Arthropoda: Insects > Digestive system > Gut ... | reverse complement strand
GAACCCCCACAAATTGATTATTGTGAGATATTTATAAGTCCTTTGCCAAGCGCTTGACATCATCTTTTTGTACACATATGCTCCGAGGATGATCAAACTGCCAAGTGTTATCGCAAGGTATTTCCACGGGAAAAAAAGGCCGTCGATTTTTCCGTCCAAATAATACATCACATCATACACCAAAAAGGTGAGCAAACATAATGCGTTTATTACATATCCCGCCCGCTTGAAGTTTTTTTCGTCCTTTAGTATTCCGTATGCCGTAAGCGCGATGCCCTGTGCGAGCCAGCCGAGCGACCACCAGACCGTGTCAAACTGAAACGGGATAATCAAAACAACAAATGTCAATCCAACCAAATAAAACAGAGCTTGCGTGTGTTTTTCGCCTGAAAGTTTCTTTTCGATTAAGTAACCGAGCATAAGATAAATTGCGGCCAAAACGATTGACAAGCCTCCCAGCGCGTCATTCCAGTTAAATTCGTAAAACACCATGTACATTATCACACTGCTGAAAAGAGTATTGATAGCGAGTAACACGATGTCTGATTTTCTGAAACGTTGTTTCTCCATATATGTGCCGACTATCGGTATCAGCGAATACACCAAAAACGCAAAGAATATATAAGCGATTGTTATTATTTTGTTAAATGATTCCGCTTGAATGTTTGCTGACCACATTGTCATTGAGATTATTGCGGTTCCAATAGTGTTCAGTGACAATCCAACATATGTCGCTATCGTCCATTTTTTCTTAAACGCGACCAAAAGCGCCAGTAAGTTCAACACGACAAAATATACCATCACGCCATAAAGAATCGGGAGGTTGTCGCCTTCCAATATGGAGAATATCGGCAGATATCCGCCCACAAGCGCAAAAGTAAGTATGGTCTGTGAGTTATAACGCGTTGACAGAATAAACGTGACCGCCGTTATCAGGACACATAATGCCAGAGCAGGATACATACCAAGGATCAGCAGCCCAAAATAACTTATGGCAAGCGCGGCATAAAGCACACCCACGCCCCCTGCGGTTATGCCAAGCGAGAAAATGTTTGGTTTTTTCCTGTTAAGAAACTCACCCGCTGAAAGCATTATTACGCCAAAGGCAAACATCATAATGCCTTTTAGTGTGTCGGGCAATCGGACATATGTAAAGTGCGCGGCGGTGATAACACCTATGATAATCAACAGTATGCCTATTTTGTTCAGCAGATTGAGGCCCACAAATCGTTCGATATTGTTTTTCTTCGTGGCGGCGATTATTTGCTCGTTGGTGATTTGCTCGTTTTTGAGGTTTTGAAATTCGGCGCGTTCATTTTCCGAAAACACCCCGTGGGTCGCCGCATAGCGAGTTCGCGCCTCGGTAATTTGAATATTAACTTGATCTGCCAATTCGCCAAGTTTTTTCGATATAGCCGCATCGAGATCGGCATTATTCTCACACAATGCGAGCGTCATACCGTCTATTCTGCTTTTGATACTGTCTTCCAGAGCGGTCAGCCTGTTTTGCTCAGTTTCAAACGTGTCCTTAAAATAAATATCCAGTTTTTCTTCTGTGGAATGGACGATTTTGACTTTTTCGCTATATACCTGTGCATGGAGGGCGTTTATCAAGGATGAGTTCTGTTCGGCTAAGTTCTTGGCTGTTTGCTCGCTTTTTGCGTATACCGCGTTTAGCTTCTCAAGCTCAGACTTCAAACGCTCATTTTCTTTCGTCAAATCGCTGTTCTCAATGAGCTTGACCTCTTTTTCAAGCTCGGTTAACAAGCCTTTTTGACGATCCAGAACGTCTCGCAAATTGCTATCCATACTTTCTCACCTTTCATATTTAATAACTCAAATTTCGTAGTTATGGGTTTTTGGTGACGAACCAACTTCATTATATCACAGATAATCCCGGGTGAGTAGAAAATAATACAGGAAAAAGCCCTGTAATTTTTGAAGATTACAAGACTTATTCGTGGTGCCGGCGAAGGGACTTGAACCCCCACGTTGTTGCCAACAGTGGATTTTGAGTCCACCGCGTCTGCCATTCCGCCACGCCGGCATATTCTCACTAGCCTGATATCGTCACGCCGTCAAAACAGCACCAAGGCAAAATGCTCATGCCGCTGCATATCTGCTCTGTGGATATCGCCGTGATGTTTTTGATTATATCCAAGATATTAAACGAAACCATCGTTTCTGTCAAGGCATCTGTTACCGCGCCGTTTTCAATAAGGAATGAATTCTTCGCGACTCCCGATACATCCCCGCCCGGTCCCGGCGAAGCTCCGGAGAAACGATTGAGCAGAATCCCTCTGTCTACCCCTTTTATAATCTGTTCAAGCGGCGTATCGCCCTGCACTACTTCGATATTCCCAAAAGATGAGTTGAGGGCTCGCGGCTTGCCGGTTTTGTTTGAGCCATATAATGAGAGTGCAAAGGATTTGAGTACGCCCTCGCTGATAATGTCTGTGTCAAAACTCTCATAACCATCGCCGGTAAAGCGTTCTCCGGCAATGATTTTTTTATGCAGGGGCACAGCGCGGAATGTCAGCTTGGGGTCTGCGACCATTGTTCCAAGCGCGTCTTTCCAAAGGCTCGTCTCCTCTATCAGTGAGCGGTCTGACAGAAAACACCCGATAATCGTGTCCCATATCATATCCTCACAAGCAGGCGTCACAATGATTTTTCCGACGAATTTGTCTTCTATCGAACGCGCTTTCAGTGATTTGACAGATTCATCCAATAAAACCCTCAACATTCCCATCTCGATAAATGGTTGGTCAAGTGAATCGAGAGCTGCGGAATAACCGTTAAATGATGTGGAAATATCGCCATCTTTTGCGGAAAACATCGCGCCCGCATGATATAACTCTGATTTGTCAGAAAACAAAACGCCCTTGCTGTTTACATATACCGATTCTCCGGAATCAAACTCGGCGGTCATCCCTTCAATCAGAATCTTGGGATATTCATCCCGGACTTGTTCCATAAAATCCTTTGAACGGGCGAAAAGAGCATCCATATCCGCCCCGCCGATGGTTTGGTCGAAATCTTTGTTTTCAATCATTTCGGCGACATCTTCTGCCTCATCGGGCTGTGCTGATTCGGCAAGAGCAATACAGCTTTTTACAGCCTCATCTACGGAATCTCTGTCGAGCTTATTAAGAACAGCCACGCCTTTTTTGCCGCCGCAAATCGCTTTGAGGGATAAGCTCTCGCTAAACACTGAACGGAGCAGTGAAAACTCATTAGCTTCGATATTAAACTCATCTTTGCGCCCGCAGGAGACTGCACACGCCGCCTTCTCCGCGCCCGCCTTCGTAAGCGATTCTAACGCATATTCCGCAATGTCGATGTTAGTCATAATAACTCTCCCGGACTAGGATTTAGGCGCGGCTATCGTCCGCCGATGTTTATATCGCAACGAATGGCGGGGCCGCCCATGGCTGTTGTCATTGGTTGTTTCTTGCCACAAAATCCGCCGCTCTCCCAATACATATCGTCAGAAATCATATCTACAGATTTGAGCATATCAAAGGCAACACCGGATATGGTCGTTTCGCGGATCGCTTTGCCGAGTTTTCCGTTTTTGATCTCGTAACCCAAGTCAATCGAAAACATGAACTCACCTGTCATATCTGCCTGGCCGTTGCCTGTTTTCACAAGATAATAACCATCGTCTATCCCGGCTATCATATCCTCCAACTTGCTCTTACCGGGGAGAATCGCCGTATTTCTCATTCTGATAAGCGGCTCATCGGAAAAACTGAACGCACGCGCGTTGCCCTGCGGACGGGCATCGAAATGCCGTGCGGATTCTCTGGAATGCATGAAGGACTTCAGGATTCCGTTTTCGATGAGGCTCACATCTTCGGCAATCACACCCTCATCATCAACATAAACAGGCAGGGGGCATGGTTTACCCAAAGCTGTATGGGCAAAATCCACCATGTTGATAAGCTCGCTCGCCACCTGTTTATTGACGTTATGAGCGGCGACCGAACCGCCCCTAACCAAATCAGCCTCAACGGTATGCCCTACAGCCTCATGCGCCAACATTCCCGCAAGCGACGGGTGTAAGACGCATTTATGGAATCCGGCGTTTGAAAATACCGCCTCACGTTTTCGCATGAGAGCCTCGTATAACTCATCGAGTTTCTCATTCAGCGCGTTCGGGTCAGGATAAAGCTTGTCAAATCTGCCAAGCTCGCTGAAAACCTCACTCAATTCAACAGGTATGCCGTCAGATGTTTCGGCAGTCATTACAGCGTAGACAGAACTGCGCGGTTGAAAAGAATGAAAATCCGCCCCATCGCTAATGACAAGCAGTTTTTCGATGTCAAGGCAATTCGCGATGACCGAGCGGCTTGTGAGGTTTTTATACTTCTCCGCTATCATATTATCAAGCGTTTTCGCGTAATCGATCAAAAGGCTCTGTGGTATATCCGCAGACGCGCCATTGGTAGGAATCGGCACAATAGGAACGCCGCCATTACCGTTTTGAGCAATTGACGGCAACGGCGGAAGATTTCTCCCAACGTGTTTATCCATAAACTCAGCATTTTCGGATGCCGCAGACAGCACCTTTTTGATGCTCTCGTCAGAGTATTCAGCGCACGACGCAAAACCGAATGTCCCACCCTTATACACCCGAGCAGAGACACCGCCGACTGTAGATTGGACATTGCTGACCATGTTACCCGCCAAAAAAGCCACACCCCGATGCGAGTTCTCATGCGCCCGCAACTCCGTATAATGAGCAAAATCGCTCTTATGAGCGGTAAGTAAATCAGAAAGCATAACGCTCCTCCAATAATCGCAAACAAACAATGGAGCTTCCGGTCGGACTCGAACCGACGACCTGCGCATTACGAATGCGCTGCTCTTATTATCTCAAAACTACCGCATAATTCTACACCAAGAAACACTTTCAGTCAACAACAAAAAAATCTCCATAATTTTTGTAGGAGACGGGTACGGGAGATGCGTTTTTAATCGTCACAAACGATTATTGAAATGTAGAAGCCACAACTGATACACTTACTGAAAAAGTTTTTCAAAAAAATTCTGAAAATATAAAACCGTTTCGGAATCTCGTGTGTCTTAGTTAATAGAGCCACAAAAAATACAGGCTCAAAAAAAGAAATGCAGAATAAAAAAATGAAAAAGTTAGGAAGTCTCAAATGGTTTACACTCGGAGTGGTGGTCTGCCTCATCGTATCTGCACTCACAATACCCGCTTTTGCCGCCGCAAGAACAAAGCAAGCAAACTTACAGTATCGGGGTATCAGGATTACTATTAACGGAAGCGCGGCTGTACCGCGTGATGGTAACGGACAGGTTATTGAGCCGTTCATCATTGATGGCATCACTTATCTGCCGGTTAGAGGGATTGCTACTGCGCTTGGGCTTGACTCAACGTGGAACGCCGCAACTAACACTGTTTCTCTCACATCTTCGCAAAATCCAACCCGTTCACAGGGAACAGGTCAAATAATAGCGAGGACAAGAACAAGTCAAGCAACCTTGCAATACCGCGACATCAAAATCACGCTTAACGGAAATACTGTTACCCCGCGTGATGGTAATGGGCAGGTTATTGAGCCGTTCATTATTGCTGGTATCACTTATCTACCGGTTAGAGGTATTGCTACTGCGCTTGGTCTTGACTCTACATGGAACGCCACGACAAACACGGTTGCACTTACATCTTCGCAAAATCGCGCACCACATTTCACAACCGATAACGGAGCGACAAGTAACTGGTCAGAAGAGAACAGGGAAGTTTTGGAACGCATGAAACCGCCCAAAAGCGATGAACGGCAAGCAGCAGATGATTTCATTGACGATATGTTTGCTAATTTCGGTTGGTAGGGCTCACATTAACAACTGAGCTTTCGTGCCACACACCGCGCCACTAGTTGGGTGTCGCTCAACACGGCACCCACGAGCGCAAACAATAGCTTTACATTTTTAGAAAATGCTATAAAATGTACATACTGAAACAACAACACGGGAGACTAACACTATGGCACGTTCATTATCACAAGCAGTATCCGCATATATTGCAGGCGATGTTGCCGCGTTTAACGAGGTTTACAGCCTTGTGTATCGAACTGTATTCGTTGCGGCAAAGGTATTGATGAAAAACGAGCATGACGCTGAAGATGTCACGCAAGACGTGTTTATCAAAGCGTACAAGGAACTGGCTAACTTGAAAAACCCGGAAACGGCTAACGCATGGTTCCGTACAGTTACCAGAAACACCTGTCTTAATAAGCTGCGTAAACGCGGCGAGGTCTTGCTCGGAGAAGATGAGGAATATATTATGGATAACCAAGCTCAAACACACGAGTCACTGAAACCGGAATCTGCGTATATAACCAAAGAACGAAACGCTGTGCTTATGGAAATGGTTGAAGAGCTACCGCTTGAACAGCGTGAAACCGTTTTATACTACTATATCCAAGACCTGTCTGTGACTAACATAGCGGCACTTCTGGAATGTTCAGCCGGGACAATTAAATCACGGCTCAACTATGCGCGTAAGAAGTTACGGTTACTGGCACAGGAACGCGAGAAACAAGGCATCAAGCTCTACGGCTTCTCATTCATCCCGTTCTTAGGTTTCCTTCTGCGTTACGCCGCAAGCAAGACCCCACTCTCATCAACAACCGCAAGCACCATCTTAGAAACAGCTACAGGCGTGTCAGGTGTTGCAGAAGGTGTCGGTGCTGCCGGTGGTGGAGCTACAGGTGCAGTTGGCGGTACTGCTACGGCTGCCACTGCTACCGGCACGACCGGTGTTGTTGGTGCTACAGGCGTGACTGCGGCTACTGTTGTTACATCACAAGCGGCTGTAAGTTCTTTTATAGGGTTTGGCGGTTTCATGGCTATTGTAGGGCCGAAACTTGCGGCTGCTGTAATTGCATTATTTGTCGGGTTAAGTGCTGCAAGTGTTGGGTTGCCTATGGCGTTTGCGGAGATATCCGAACCAAGTGTTCCACAACAGATAGCGGTTGTTGAGCCTTCGCAAACAGAACCGGAGCAACAAGGCAATCTTACGACACCACGTACAGAGCCCTCGCCTGTGGCTCCTGTTGTTGACGAAGATAATGAAACTGATACAGAAAACAGATATGTAAATACTGAGATAAAAACAACAGTTAGGGCCATGTTTGGAACAGGGGGGGCTCATCATCCCAATATAACCAATATGGAAACTTGGTATCAAGATGGAGAACTTTATCTTCGAGCCATTATCTATCAGTCTTGCCCCGATTGCATTGTGCAAAATCTTGCTGTTAATTTTAAGCTCGAGCAAAGCGGTAGTGACGAAATAATTGCTCAACACGATTTTGGGTATTTGCCGGGAAATATGGAATTTCCTTATGAAACCCCTGTTGAATGGATTTTTGTCTTTCCAAAAGCATCTGTAAATACCCCAAACGCTGACCTAAGAGAACTTGAAACTTACTATATAACACTTGGATCAACAGTCGAGAACAATCACGAAACTAGGGAAAGGGAAGGGGGATACGATGGTGCACCACCGCCTAGTTTACACAGAGCAGCAGACCGTTCATCGTCAATAGCGGATAAGGAACCTCACGATCCTACCACTTGTCCCGAGTGTATTTTCCTTCACGAGCTATTAGGATGGGCTAGGGGTTAATCACCTACCTTCGCTTGCCATTCGGGGTCATCTAGCGGGATAGCTGTAGGCCGCCCTACAAAGACAAGCGCGTGGGCGGGTGTAATTGATTCTATAACTGTCTGGTTAGTCGGGCTACTCTGTGTTGGGCTACCGGCTGTCGCGTGTATCATTTGCCCGTCACCTATCGCCATGCCTACATGATCTATACCTGACAACAGCGTTGTTTTACTGTTACCATCATCTGCTGACCAGAACTGTACGCCACGTTCAGAAAAATGCTTGGCATATTGATGCATATATTCAAATTCGGAAACCATGAAAACTTGTCGTCCATGTGAACTTTCTTCGTCTGCGTCTTCGTGATCTTTATCATCTAATATTACTACATCGTTTAAGTATATCCTTATCCATTGACAATAACAATGACCACTGCATCCTGCTTCATAATGTGCTGTGATATAAGCATTTGTTTCCTCCTCACTCCAAGGAGGAGTAGCAGAAGCTCCATACAGCCTTGCATTATCGGCACAATCTATGTGTCGTTTATGTGTGCTAAAAACTTCATCAGCTTTATACGGCCTATTGAAATAGTTGAAAAACAGTAAATCACCGGGTTCAATATTCGAAAACGTTTCGTTCTGTTGTTCAATCATATACTGGCCATTATCGCCTCGCGGAACACCTGTTTCATCCAAGCCTCCGGGTATTATTATTTGAAATTTACCGCCATTATTCGGATGTCCGCTCGGTATAAGACCTCCGTCTTCATCGTCCACAAAAAAGATTGGTTTCTCCTCACAAAACGTAATAAAAATGCCCTCTGCATCATACGCCTCTGTCCCTACCAGTTTTATAGGCTCTAATATATACTGATCTTTTATAAGGTCGAGTACCGCCACTTCCTCATGTTCTTCGCCCCGCGCACTCAAATACTCGCCTTGTACGCCTGCTGTGTAATTACCGCCGAACGTGAACCCATATTGCCTATACGCCCAATACACAAACGATGAGCAATCTGCGTAGTATAATTCCGCTCTCTTGTCTTGGTCGTATAACCCGTTAACACCTAATCTTGAATGTGCGGTATCTGCTATCTCGTGGGCAAGGTTTTTGGTGTTGTGGAACGAGGGCAACTCGAACGCGCTGCGATACATATAACCCGTGAACTTCTCAAACGCGCCGTCTTCAAGTTCGTATCGGTCACCGTCATTTTGCGGCCTTTTCAGGAAGGCACCCCAATCTTTTTTTAAGACGGCACCTTCAACGTAAAGGATTTGCGGGTTACTTGTCTTTTCTATTATAACTCGGTCATTTCTCACTAATGTCCGGGTAACCCGTGTTAAGCTCGTATCTGAATAGACTCCCGCATACGGTGATTTGACTGCAAATATTCTGTCTAATGGGTTGTCTCGATCAAATTTAGCGGGCAAGACCACCGCGTTATTGCTGCCTAAATACAGGTTATACGAGTATGTTCTGCCCACAGGTTTACCAGTCTCGTCAGCAGCCCAAGCTGATACACTAATGACACTATCCCCGCTGACCCGAAGATTTCCGTATATTTTACAGCTCATTTGGCGATTTCGAGTTTGGTGTACCCGCGCTATGGAGCTACGCAATCACAGATGACGGGTTGTTTGTCGCTACAAACCCTGAAACCGGCACTGTCTTCTACGTCAACGCAATAGCTACCGGTGATACTTTCCATGACATCAGCCAACTGGATTAATTTCAGCTTATGGGCGCGAATAAACAAGAGTTTCTTATGCGTAATTTTGTCAAAGATGGCATGGCAATGGCTATCGAGGCTACGTACTTTGTAGGCGATGTGCAATACGGGCTGATCGAACATTGGGTAAGTACCGGGCTATTCCAATACTCGTTTACATTTGAGTGCCCAATCAGCAGTTGGCAAGATGCGGATGTGTTTTATACAGCGATGCAGATGTTTCGGTGGTGACTTCGTTAAGGAAAAAAGACCGCTTTGGGGCGGTCTTTTTCCTTATGGCACAAGCAGGTCAGCCCTTGTCACTTTCTTAGATTGGCGTATTTTTTCAATGGCACGGCGTGTTCTTTCTGCGCGATACTCTGTGTCCGCGTGACGTTCCTCCGGTGTTGCATCCTTCAAACGCTCATAGTCCCATTCTCTGATTTTATGGATATCATCAATGGTAAATGCCGGTGAGATATTCGGCTTTGGTATATCATGTATCATCGTCTGTTCCCCCTTCGACAAGCATTGTTGGTGTATATATAGGCATTTCTTTATACCCGGCCACAGCATTCACACTCTTGACTCCCATAATGGTCTTGTAATTAACCAAATGCTTAAAATTCCAAGATATAACCATGTCACAGTTATTTGTGCAGGCATAAGCGATATGTTGACGATCTCTGTTGCTTTTTTTCGGAAGTATTCCTGCATCAAGATACTTTCCGGCAAGCTCCAACACTTCTTCAGTTTCGTCCAGTTCTGTATAGTTTACCTCTCCCAATAATGACAGAAGATTTTCGCGTTTCGGCTCCGTGCAACCATCTAACTCAACCATAACCGCCGGAGAGATGCAAACGTCAAATTCTCCAGTCTTAACAAGTTCCCATAGCTTGCGAGTATCGGCCATCTTATCCAACGCATCCTGTTGCTCAAGGTGACTTATTACTGATGTGTCGAGGTAAAGTTTCAATTTTTTCACACCGCACCTATTTCCATTTCTCAGGCAAGCACCTGATTATTCTGTTCTACGGATAACCTACGCTCCTTATCCCCGATTCCGAGCATTATTATTTTCTCCAATTATACCATTTTGGGAGAAAACCGTCAAACTTGTATACAGCCTTTTACGAGTTAGGAGTTAAGGACGAGGGTGTTACGTTTACGGGGGTTGTGGGGTTGTTTGTTTTGCGCGTCACAAACGATTATTGAAATGTAGAATCCACAACTGATACACTTACTGAAAAAGTTTTTCAAAAAATTTTCTGAAAATGTAAAACCGTTTCGTAATCTCGTGTGTCTTAGTTAATAGAGCCACAAAAAATAAAGGCTCAAAAAATAAAGAAATGGAGAACAAAAACATGAAGAAGTTAGGAAGTCGCAAATGGTTTACCCTTGGGGTGGTGGTCTGCCTCATCGTATCTGCACTCACAATGCCCGCTTTTGCCGCCGCAAGAACAAGACAAGCAACCTTACAGTATCGGGGAATCAGAATCACTATTAACGGGAGCGCGGCTGTGCCGCGTGATGGTAACGGACAACCTGTTGAACCGTTCATCATTGACGGCATCACTTATCTGCCGGTTAGAGGTATCGCTACCGCGCTTGGGCTCGATTCAACGTGGAACGCCGCAACTAACACTGTTGCGCTTACATCTTCGCAGAATCCAACCCGTTCACAGGGAACAAGCCAAATAATAGCGGGGACAAGAACAAGGCAAGCAACCTTACAATATCGTGATATCAAGATTACGCTAAACGGCAATACTGTTACCCCGCGTGATGGCAATGGGCAAGTTATTGAGCCGTTCATTATTGCTGGTATCACCTATCTGCCGGTTAGGGGAATTGCTACTGCGCTTGGTCTTGAATCTACGTGGAACGCCGCGACTAATACTGTTGCACTTGCTAGTGGTGACGCTGCTAGTAGTGGTTCTACTTCAACTCCACGTCAGCAAACTCCAACAACAAATAACGTAGAAATCAGAGGGGGAAGTTTATATAATCCATATGCGCGACCGTGGCAATTAGATATCAAATTAAAAAACAATACTGGTCGGGATATTTCTAGTGTACAAGTTCATGTGAAATTCTTTGATGCGTTTGGAAATCCTGAAAAACATATTTGGGGTCATTCAGAGTTGCTACTTGACACTTCTGAAACCCTAAAAAACTCTGCTGAAACGACATTTACAGCAAGTCTGCTCGGATTCTCCAATCCTTACAAGGCTGAAGTAACAATAGTGAAATATGTTTTCTCTGGTGGTGAGGTAACTGAAATTGCCGAATCACAACGTGTGTGGTATTCAATTACTCGTGGATAAACTCTCACAACGCGCCGCTCATGGGTGTCGCTCAACACGGCACCCACGAGCGAACGAACAAAAAACAGCTTTGAAATTCTCAGCAACAGGATAAAATGTACATACTGAAACACAACACAGGAGAATAACATTATGGCACGCTCATTATCACAAGCAGTATCCGCATATATTGCAGGCGATACCGCCGCGTTTAACGAGATTTACAGTCTTGTGTATAGAACTGTATTCGTTGCGGCGAAGGTATTGATGAAAAACGAGCATGACGCTGAAGATGTCACGCAAGATGTGTTTATCAAAGCGTATAAGGAACTGGCAAACTTGAAAAACCCGGAAACGGCTAACGCATGGTTCCGTACAGTTACCAGAAACACTTGTCTTAATAAGCTACGTAAACGCGGCGAGGTTCTGCTCGGTGAAGATGAGGGGCATATTATGGATAATCAAGCTCAAACACACGAGTCACTGAAACCGGAATCTGCGTATATAACCAAAGAACGAAACGCTGTGCTTATGAAAATGGTTGAAGAATTACCACTTGAACAGCGCGAAACCGTCCTATACTACTATATCCAAGACCTGTCTGTGACTAACATAGCGGCACTTCTGGAATGTTCAGCCGGGACAATTAAATCACGGCTCAACTATGCGCGTAAAAAGTTACGCTTACTGGCACAGGAACGCGAGAAACAGGGTATCAAGCTCTACGGCTTCACATTCCCAATCATCCTATTCTTAGGCCTTCGTCTACGTATGGGCGCAAGCGCGATGCCACTTTCGGTATCAACCGCAAACACCATCTTGGAAACAGCGACAGGCGCGTCAGGCGTTGTAGACGGTGTTGGTGCTGCCGGTGGAGCGACTGGTGCAGTTGGCGGCGCGACCGGTACGGCTGGAGCGACAGGTGCAACTGCGGCTACTGTTGTTACATCACAAGCGGCTGTGTCATCATTTATTGGGTTTGGCGGTTTTATGGCTATTGTAGGGCCGAAACTTGCGACTGCTGTGATTGCGTTATTTGTATGTATGGGCGCGGCAAGTGTGGGTGTGCCTATGGCGTTTGCGGAACGGGAACCGGTAGTTGAACGACCTGCGGTTAGCACACAAGTACCTATTGCCAATACGCAGAGCAATGAAGTTGGTCCTTCAAACAACATTTATAGAAATGCACAAGTTATCGTAGAACCAGACCAAGTTTACATCAATAACATGGAAACATGGTATCAAGATGGGAAAATCTATGTTCGTGCTCGTATTACAAACGGGTATGAATCTGCTGTTACCTACGATTTTGATATTGAGTTTTTGACTATAGAGGGCAATAACGGAGAAATTATAGCCCAACATAATTTTGGGCGGCTATCAGGCGACCCAAGAATAGCGGCAAGTGATTATCTTGAATGGACATTTGCTTTTCCCGAAACGTCTGTTAATATCAAAAACGCTGATCTCAGGCGTATTCAGACAGATTTTAGTGTTTCCTATTACTATTCCGAAGATGATTCGGTTGAAGTAATTAACGAAGATCGCATTGAGGATAATTCTATTGTAGAAAGTGAACCTGCTGTAGTTTCTACTGATAGATACACCAATATCTTTGGAATGAGATACCAAAACGAGGTTAGTCTCACTCTGCTTGAAGTATGGTATCAGGATGGAGAATTATGTGTTGTTATTGATATATTCAATGATTATGATGCTGTATTGGAGGATATTAATCTCGAACATCTATCTATACTAAATAAAAATGGAGACATTATAGCTTATCATAATTTTGGATACTTATTCCCTCATGGTTCTGCTATGTGGCCACGCGTTGATTTTCCGTACAAACTTGTTTTCCCGCGAGAGGCAGTAAGAATCCAAAATTCAGATCTTGCAGAACTTGGAATTGACTACAGTTGTAATTACAGCCTTTATGAGTACACAGGGGATGAGTACAGAGGTAACAATGAAATAAGAACCAACCCCAAAAGAGGCTCTGATGCAAGGACAATCACACAAGCTGACATTGACGAATACTGGTCACGTTAAAAACTGCACCCACACGCATAACCGCTCCCCTGATTCTTTGGGAGCGGTTATGCAACACCGTTTTATAATGGCTAATCGCCTACCTTCGCTTGCCAAACGGGGTCATCTAGCGGGATAGCTGTAGGGCGACCTACAAAGACAAGCGCGTGAGGAACGAGACGCTTTTCAGCGTCTCTCTTTTTTTACAGCCTAATAGTAATCGAAAATATTTGACAAAGAATCCTTTCTTAACACGGTCTGCTCGTTCTTGCGCCTTTTGCGCGTCTGTGTATTGCTGCGTCAATATGAGTTCTTTGTTTTTTCTCATTTGTGCCGCACGGCATACCATCTGCCGTGCGGCAACATTAAAAAAACAAAAAAATTTTGAAATCTTAAAACCGTTTTTATTCCCCATGTGTCTAAGTGATAGAAAAACAAAATGAGGAGGTCTTTTTCAAATGAAAACCAGAATTTTAAGCATTATCTTAATCGTTGTCACTATGGTATCAATCTCAACCAAGCTTGCGGTACCTGCCCACGCGTCTTACACAGAGATTGCATTAAGCTACTCTGATCTGTTCCCCCAGAGCCTCGCCATTCAAGGCAGCTCTATTATCCTTAAAGGGATTCCCCAAATAGAGAAGTTTCAGAGAATTGGGTTTGTTTTCAATAGCGCGAACAGCAATGCGGATGCTGTAATAAACTTTGTGTCGCGTGACGCGCAGGGTAACGCTGTAATCAGCACAGCCTTGAAAGACGGGCGTTATTACTTGGATATCTATACCGGCAGCGAAAAATGCGATACACTGTATAGCATCATCCATAATAGGAAACTTGAATTTGTTTGGCAGAACAACTCCGGCTACTTCGTCCCTTCCAAAATGTACGAGCATAACAAAAAAGCAATTTTAGCCAGAAATAACGCGAATCCCGACCAGTACCTTGTATCTACCGACCTGATCCAGAGCAACCATTGGGAGATTATGCAATACGCAGAGCGTATCACCAAAGACTCCAAAACAGATTACGAGAAACTGCTGGCCATACATGATTGGGTCGCAAGCTATCTGCATTACGATTTCGATGTATACTATGGCCGCAAACCGCACGACAGCCCCTCCGCGACTACCGCCTTGCAAAACAAAAGAGCCGTCTGCGGTGGTTACGCAAACCTTACAGCGGCGTTTCTTAGGTCTGTGGGAATACCTACAAGAGTAGTTTCGGGATTCCTCTTAGGGCGTTCATCAGCCGGTGTGTGGACTGATAACTTTGACCTTACAAGACAGGGCAACCACGCTTGGAACGAGGCGTATGTTGATGGGTGCTGGATTATTCTGGACGTGACATTAGCGTCAGGCAACGAGTGGGAGTTTGGAAGGAAAACAGTTTCTAACGGGATACGCAGCCACCGTTATTTCGACATCACACCTATAATGTTCTCCGCTACACACGCACTTAAAGTTTAAGGGGAGGTAAATTCACATAGCAAAGCTAGTATTGGAACCGGTTTCTATACGGCAAAAAAACAATGTCTGTATCTGATTTTGCCGGAGAGATAAGGGATGGGCAATGTCTTTATTAAAACATACCGGCCATACTGCAATAACCAATAATAGCAGCAGTGATACCCAAGAGCGTTAAAAAAAGCAAAAAACACCGTACAATCGGTGTTTTTCGCTCATGTGAGGTGTGTGGTGGATAGGCTATTCTATCCTTCTTATGGAGGTTGTAGATAGTTGTGACCAGATATCAGTCATCCTGTTACCATTGGGTTCTAATGCGATAGTACCTATGCCCGGATGAAAATAAGTGATATACCTTGACGCAACATAATAATGCCCTTCCAAAACTCGGACTTCGCTATCATTAGATGTGATGTAAAACCTTTGATTAGGTTGTAGATGCAAGATTTGATTATTGTTGCTGTTTTGAAACTCATAGCGCCATTTGCCAATATAACGAGACTCAGGCATCCTGCGAAAGTTATTTTCTGCCCATTGTAATTCCGAAACGGCCCATAAACGCTGACGGCTAATTTCAAGAAAATCAGCCTCCAATCGCAATTCTGATAACCGAACCTCAGCGGCGTTTAGTTGTCTCCGCAAATCGTTTGCTTGTGTCTGCAAGTTGTTTGTTTGTTTCTGCAAATCGTTTGTTTGTTTCTGCAAATCGTTTGTTTGTTTCTGTAGCGTTGTTACTTGCGACTGTAAACTACTGTCTACCCCCTCTAAATACGGTATCCATCTTCGTACAGAATACTGTTCTGCTGTTACTGACGAAAGGCGGCTGAATAAGACCACCGAAGAAATGCTTGAAAATAAAGCGAAACATGAGATCAATACCATAAACAACAGTAACCATTTAGGGGTTCCTAGCCTACGTGGTTCCGCGTTTTGTATTGTTATAGTTTTTTGCATCGGTGGTGGGGCTGATTTTACAGGCGGTGGCGGTTCCGGTGGCTCCTCTGTGGGTGGTGGTATTGGTGGTGAAGGTATTGGCGGTGGCTCCGGGCGTGATGCGGTTAATGGTTCAAATAGCTCCGGCGCGAATAACTGCACTGATTCTGTCTGTGTTGCCGCTGCTATATTCGATACCGGTGTTGATACCGGCGGTTCTTCTACGGGTGGCGGTGCTGGCGGTTCTTCTACGGTTTCTACGGGCGGTGTGAGCTCTACAGGTAGTTCTTCTATGGGTGGTGCGACCGCTACAGGCGGCGATACCGGCTGTTCTACAGGCGGGGGTGTGGGCGTTGCCTGTGTTTCAAGCATAGAGTTTAACTGCGCTTTCATGTCCGCTAACTGTTTTTCAAGCACGGCGACCGTCTTGTTGTCACTTGCGGTGTTCGCAACATTCGCAGGGGGTATGTTGTTTGTTGTGTTGGGTTGTAAGGCATGGTATTTGAGGAGTTCCTTGCCTTCCCTCATTGCGGAACTAAGGATATAGAGCGCGATAAAGAAGCCCGTAATAGGGGGGATTAGATATTTAAGCAAGCCCATGCCAAAAGTCTGTAACGAGGGAATACCACCGGGTACATCGCTCACAAATAGAAAACCGCCAATCAACATACTTACGATATAACACGCCCATGCACCGATGATATATTTTGCTACGCCTGCTTGACCAGCACTCCGAAACCGCAATGCCGCAACCCCGCTTAGAATGATAAGGATTATTTCCGTAATACCCATAAGTATGTACCTCTCTCTGTTTAATTGTTATTATGTTTTTTAATTTACTTTGGTTATTGTGTATCGGACAGTAATAGGCGGGCTATGTTGTTTCATTGTGTCTCCAATCACTTCTAATCTTACCAAACCTTCCGGCGATAAATACTCTATGAAATTGCCTTTAACTGTATAGTATCCCTCAAAGTAATAATCAGGGAGGGTCTCGCTAACAATAACAAACTCGTTATCTCTCATCAAAAAGAGTGAAAAAGAAACATTGATATCCGGGGCAACAAGCTCCCATTCGCCTAAATATTCAAATGGGTGCATTGTGTTGGGAATACTAACTATAACAATTACCGTAATAACAGCAACAATTACAAATAAAGAGATTAACAAACCTTTTTTACTTTTTGATTTTTCTTTCAAGTCAGGGTTGATTTTATGTTGGACACTATTTTCATTTTGCTTCTGAAGATCGTCTAATTGTTTCTGTGTAGCTGCAATTTGCGCTTCCAAATTTTGGATTGTTTGTTGCTCATCAGTGTTACTCATAATGCGCTCGCTCCTCTCAAATAATGAAAAAATTGTATCAAAGCAAATCCGAAAACACAAGCGATATCTCATTACAAAATAGCAACAAAAAAACGGCAAATTTCGCAAACGAACTACTTTGTAGAATTGTAATTTGCTACTATTTACCGCTTAAATATATTGCGAGTTCAATACCGTCCGTCTGCTGTTTCTGCGTGTTCAGACAAATACACCAAACAAGATATAGACGAGTCAGGTCTGAATACCTTGTTCGGGAGTGGGTTAAAATTCAAGGCGGTTTGAAAATGTGTTCACCAACACCCCATGTCGAGCCCATCTAGCCCCCCTCGTCCCCTAACCCCTAAATCCTAGCCCCTAAAATAGGCTGTGTACAAATTTCTAAAAATTCCCAAAAAATGTATATTAAAGTAAAACCGATTTACAAGTTCATGTGTCTTAGTTAATAGAGACCTAAAAAAACACGAAATTTGGAGGAAAACAACATGAGAAAGTCAATCAGAACAATCGCGATAGTATTAGTGTTAGTAACACTCTTCGCACAATTCACAACAGTTGCAAGCGCTTGGGTAGCTAGCCCTGACGATGTTTTGGGGATCGTCAACAAACATAGTCCAAGCGGCACGATGGTTTTGAACAAAACATTCGAACGAGCGAAAGGTAAGGAAGTTGGAGGTGCTATAGAGGTTATGGGTGAGGGCAGGACATATTTTTCGCAAACAATCAACAAAATTGACGAGTTGGTTACAATGTGGGTGCCTGATTGGGCTAAAAACAACGCTTTTTTAATGGTATCAACAGCCGTACATGAATCGTATCATTATTTCCAGACCGATGGGTACTTGTATATTCAACCGTATGCTATTACCGAAAGACGGCAGCTTGTAAACGGGAACATTGTTGAATACCATATATTAAACAATTCAATAGTCCCAACCGATACCGTTACCGGCAACTATACAGGCACATTGGCGAACATAGTTTGGAAAACATATGTTTCCAAAGACGCAAGAACGATTGCAAATAATTTAGGGGTTTATGGCCTGCTTGACGAGTTTAGCGGTTACTACTACGGCATACTCGCGGCACATGAAACTGTAGGGTATCTGTTTGAATTGATCGAAAAACACGGGATTTCGTTAAATTCAGATAACTATAAGGCCAAACAGGCTTTAGCCGATTATCTGGATGACATAGACTTTTCGTTGTACAAGTCTTATCAATTCCTATACTGGATAATGGAGTACATGGAGTATCTTAGGGTCAACCGCCCAAGTGATTACACAACGGTTCTGAACAATACCAACTTCATAACCGCATTAGCTTGGTTTATACAAAAATTTGATACTCTGGCAACGCATGAGATACCGGCAACCCGCACCAGAATAGAGAATACTATTGAACAATACGGGTTATGGCTTGAAGAGAGGCAAATAGATTATCGAATCCATAGTTCGACCAATGCTTATTCTATAGATAAAAAAGCACTTATCCCTGCTATCATGGAGACCCTACGCAGCAATAAATACCAACAAGTGTTAGCTAATCTGGGTATCCAAGCGACAACGGCTCTGGCATCCCCGCCACCCACAACACCAGTGCCGGTAACCCCTCCCATAGCCGCAGTACCGCCGTCAACAATAGCAAATAAAAGCCAATCAACAATAGTTATGAGAATTGGGTCGCCGACCATAACGATAAACGGCGTACAAAGCACTTTAGACCCTATGGCAAAGGGTACACCAATGCTTGTAAACGGTTCAACGCTTGTGCCTATGCGCCCGATTTTTGACCTCTTTGGTTATAGCGTGAACTGGTATTCAGGCAGAATAATAGCTAAAAATAACAATAACTCAATAGTCCTGACTGTAGGCAGCAATATCGCCTACCGTAACTCAGCCGAAAGCCGGTTACAAACAGCGCCGCAGAATATAAATGGCCGCACGATGGTCCCACTAAAATTCATCGCTGAAAGCCTAGGCGCTGATGTAGAGTATCAACCGAACACAAAAACAATTATCATCAGGGGGGTATTTTAAGGAGGTTTTTTATGAAGACAAAAGTGATAGCATTAGTCATAGTTGCGATGTTCGCGCAGATATCCAACTCGTTAGCCTGAAAGAAACCATTGACACTAAAACAGCTACAGGCAAACTACTGATAACGGTACTTAGCGCAATCTACCAATTTGAGCGCGATTTAACGGTACAACGGACAAAAGAAGGGTTAGCAGCCGCAAGAGCGCGTGGGTGCAAAGCTGGCAGGCCTGAAGCAAACACAAAATCCGTAGAGAAAGCGCTCAAACGCACTCTATAAAAGAGATCACCGAACTTACAGGCATATCACAATCACCCTTGTACCGGCGGTTGGGCGGGAAATCCGATTCAACCGAAAAAAGGAAACCGACCGTTTCTTCCTCTTGACATTTTGAAAAAATAGGCGCATAGTACACTTGAAAGACATTGCCAGACAGCTTTTTTGAACCACTACCAGAAGAGGAGTTGCAATTATGGGGACTGTAGGTTGTCTGTTCGCAATTTGACACCCCCTATTGAATAGGGTATAATATTTAATAGGAGTTTACTGTTAGATGAATAGAGACTTTATTAGGTTGCCTGAATTTGAAAAGCAGTGTAAGCATTTAGGGCTTGACGATGATGATGTTTTTGCTATCGAGTTCACCTTGTTGGATAACCCCACGAGCGGTAAGATAATACGTGGTACAGGTGGTATCAGAAAGCTACGAATCCCTCTCCCTAATGTCGGGAAGAGCGGTGGAGCTAGGGTTATTTATGTGGATTATGCCTCTTATGAGAAACTCTACCTAATTACTGTCTTTGCAAAGAGTGAGATTGAGGATTTAACACAGGCGCAACGTAATGAATTAAAAACATTATCAAAAATGCTCTTGTCGGAATTGAGAAAGAAAGGATAACTATGGACAGCTTATTTGACAGCATTAAACAAGGATTAACAGAGGCTATTGAGCATGAACGCGGTAATCTGCCGAATGTTAGGGTTGATAGATTGAGCGTTTCACCATTGCGTATTCATAGCAGCGAAGAAATCAAGAAAATCAGAACTCAGCAGAATATGACACAAAAACTATTTGCGGCTGCATTAGGTGTATCTGTCAAAACGGTAGAGGCTTGGGAATCCGGCACTAACTCGCCTTTAGGGACGGCTAACAGAATGTTAGAATTATTGTCACAGGATAGCAAATTGCTTGAACGGCACTCTATTGTGATGAGACAATAGGAGAAAACCTCTGATTTGCTTGAAGGGTTTAAGGACATCAGCAGAGCGAGTAGCAAAACTACCCGCTCTGTTGTGTTTTCTAAAAATTTTCTAATACACGCTCACTGTTTTTTGCACCTTTTTGTACCTTGTTTTGTACCTAATAATTTTGCAAAAAATCAAAAAACGGCAAAAAATATAGTAAAAACCATAAAACCCACTGTTTATCCGCATATGAGGCAAAAAATAAAACCCTCTAAACCTTGTAATTGCAATGGTTCAGAGGTTTTTTTATTTGGAGCTTCCGGTCGGACTCGAACCGACGACCTGCGCATTACGAATGCGCTGCTCTACCAACTGAGCTACGGAAGCAGATGGAAATATTATCAGTATGTTACTACACCTATCCGATTTTGTCAATCCCTGCTCATTCCAAAACGTTGTGCCGTGGGCATCATCCTCTGCTCGGCTTCGCCTCGCAGAACCACCCCGTCACTCCGTGACACCCCTCCCCAGAGGGGAATTATTCCTAACTCCTCGTTCCTAACTCCTAACTGCGTAGACCGCGTGTGGGATTCTTGTTATTATGTCGCTTGCTGTGACGGAATACTCTCCATATTCGGCGGCGCATAAGTCGCCTGCAAGGCCGTGGATATATACGGAATTGATTACCGCGTCTTTGACCGAAAACTTTTGCGCTGTCAACGCCGCGATCATTCCGGCAAGCACATCCCCCGTGCCGCCTTTTGCCATTGCGGGACCGCCTGTTGTGTTAATATACGCGCTGCCATCAGGAAATACGCTGATAGACCTATGCCCCTTCAGCACTATCGCGCATCCGTATTCCTTTGCAAAAGCTCTCGCCGATGGCATCCTGTTCCCCGGTGAAGGGTCACCGCCGAGCCGCCTAAATTCGCCGGGATGGGGTGTCAAAATCAATGGGCATACCGCGTCCCGCAATGCGTCTATATCATTCGCTATCGCGTTTATCCCATCGGCATCTAAAATCAGCGGCGTTTTTATCAGTCTGACTATGGATGCCATTAGCTCCGTTATCGCCTGAGACAACCCCAGTCCGGGACCAATAAGTGCGGCATCCGCTTCTTTTGCGCGTCTCAGGATTTCCGATGCGGCATTGGCGGCTATTTGCCCCTTGTTGTCGTCAGGTAAAGGAAACGGCATTTCCTCATCTACTTTTACGGCTAAAATATCGTAAATCCTCTTTGGGACACCAAGATATACAAGCCCCGCACCAAAACGTGACGCCGCTTTTGCGCAGAGCGCGGGCGCTCCGGTATATCCAACACTCCCGGCAACAATAAACAAGCGGCCATAATCACCCTTATGGGTATCGGGAAACCGTTTCGGCAACTCGACAGAATCAGAAACCACAATAAAAGTATTGTCATCCGCCGATTCAATAATATCATCGGGTATGTTAAATTCGCCAACACGCTCCGAATCAGATAGTTTTATATATTTCATTATAAATTCTACGGAGGAACCTCTGCTCGGCTTCGCCTCGCAGAACCACCCCGCCCCTTACGGGGCACCCCTCCCCAGAGGGGAATTTCCCCTAAATCCTAACCCCTATCTTAGTTCCGCTCCCAGCTCGCTCTTTAGCGAAACGAGAATATTTTTTATTACCTCATCAGCGTCTTCATCGGTTAGCGTCTTGTCATCCGATCTAAGTGTCAGCGAAAATGCCGCGCTTTTTTTACCTTCCGGTATTTGTGAGCCGGTGTAAATATCAAACAGGTTGACAGAACGCAGAAGCCCACCCCCTGAACGGGAGATGCAATCTGAAAGGCTCGCCGCCGTCACCGCTAAATCACAGACCAACGCCAAATCTCTTGTGATTGATGGGAATCTTGGAAGCGGGGTATAAACGCTTTCTTTTTGAGCGCACTCAAGCAACAAGACAAAATCAATCTCCGCCGCATACGACTCGGGCAAGTCATAGTTCTTTGCGACTTCGGGATGTATCTGACCTAAAATGCCGAGCCTGACATCGCCGCAATACATTGCCGCCGTGCGTCCCGGATGATATGCGGGATTATCGCTCTGAGCCTCAAAACGAACATTTCTGACACGCATCTCACTGAAAACAGTCTCGCAAACGCCCTTAAACGAGAAGAAATCACAATCGCCATAAGCGCCGAGAGTCAATATCTGCCGTTCATCAGGTAGCTGCTCACCCACATCATTATATACCGTTGCCATTTCATAGAGTTTTGCTATCGAGGCACGCTGCCCGCTGTTTTTCGCGAGCGCACCCAGCATTGCGGGTAAAGAAACCGTCCGCATAAGGCTTGTGTCCTCACCGAGGGGATTACATATCGTAACTCCGTTTCGCAAGGGAGAATCGGACGGCAGATTTATCTTATCCAAATCCGCCTGCCCAAAGAATGAATATGTGCAAATCTCAGAATAACCCAAAGCGCGGCACAGCGCGGAAATGTCACGCTCCGCTGATTGCTTTGCGGTAAAACCACCCGAAGCCCCGCCGCCGCTATATAACGTGGGGGTAATAACTTCATATCCGTAAAACCGCGCGATTTCTTCGGCGAGGTCGGTATAATGCTCAACATCCCGCCGCCATGAGGGCACGGTAATTAATGTTTTCTTAGCCGTTTCCGAGGCGGTTGAGGCAACTTCATCCGCGCTTATGCCAAACCCTAATTTTTCCAATATCTCAATCATAAACTGCTCATTTACCTCTGTGCCGAGCAGTTTGTTTATCCGCTCAGGTTCCAACGCAAGTTTAACGGGTATAGATACGCTTGCGCGTGTATCGAGAATCCCGTCGATGACTTCACCCGCGCCGAGCAGTTCCACAAGCTCGCAAGCCCTCTCAACAGCGGGATATGTATTTTCAATATCCAAACCTTTTTCAAAACGGCTTGACGCATCTGTACGCATACCCAACGCAGCGGCTGTTTTTCTTATCGAAACCCCGTTAAAGTTTGCCGACTCCAACACCGCATATCGCGTAGTTTCCGTAATCTCGCTGTTTTCACCGCCCATAACGCCCGCTACGCCAACAGGTTTTTTAGCGTCGGCAATTACGAGCATATCTGCCGTCAATAAACGCGGCGTGCCGTCGAGGGTATTCATCGTTTCACCCTCGCCGGCTGTTCGGACTATGATTTTACCGCCTTCAAGACAAGCGTAGTCGAACGCGTGCATGGGCTGGCCATACTCAAGCATAACATAATTCGTTATATCAACGAGGTTGTTGATAGGCCGCACGCCCGCCGCGCGTAGTCTCTGACGCATCCATCTCGGCGATGGTTCTATTTTAATATTTTTTATCATCCTCGCGGTATATCGCGGGCATAGTTCAAGATTCGCTATTTCAACGGACAGCATTTCCGAAATGTCGCCTCCGCTGCCCTTTACTTTTGGTTCGGGCAATCTTAGCTCCGCACCGAATGTCGCCGCGCTCTCACGGGCAATACCAATCATTGACAGGCAATCAGGCCTGTTGCTTGTAATTTCAAACTCAACGATATCTGTATCCGCACCGATAATCGGTGTCATATCATCACCGATGGAACATTCTTCCTGCATGATAAAAATACCGTCCGGGTCTGCATAGGGAAAATCATGCAAATCAAGATTCAGCTCACCTAATGAGCAAAGCATACCTTCCGATTTATAACCGCGAATCTTACCCTTTTCGATTTTTTTACCGCAGGGTAATTTTGACTTATGCAACGCAACGGGTACAATATCACCGGCTTTTACATTATCCGCGCCCGTAATGATTTGGACGGGGGTTTCCCTGCCGATATCAACCTGACATACCCAAAGACGGTCTGAGTCCGGCATACGTTCGATAGCCTCCACTCGCCCGACCACAACATTTTTGATATCCTTCGACGGCTCAATCGTCACTTCAACCTTAGAACCCGACATCGTCATCGCATCTTCATATTCCTTTGAAGACACCTCAATATCAACATACTCAGCCAACCATTTTCTTGATACTAACATTATACAATCTCTCTCCTAAATCCTATATCCTACGAGGAAACCCACGAGGATAGTAAATGAGTTTAATCCTAAACAATAAGCAGCCGTCGTCGTGCTATGTGTTCCTTCTCCGCTCCTTATCGTCATCCATGCGATAAAAAGCGCGTTCCGCATCCATGCTCCACTTTACGGAATCACATACCACAACTCCTAACTCCTCATTCCTAAATCAGAACTGTCTTAAAAATCTCAAATCATTTTCAAAAAGCAATCTCATATCGTCAATGCCATAACGCAGCATTGTCATGCGTTCGAGCCCGATCCCAAATGCGAAACCTGAATAGATATCGGGGTCTATCCCGCATCCGGCGAGCACTTTCGGGTGAACAACACCGGAGCCGAGAAGTTCTATCCAACCGCTTTGTTTACAGGTACGGCAACCGTTACCGCCGCAGACGACACATTGTACGTCAACCTCACATGAAGGCTCTGTAAACGGGAAATGATGCGGACGAAATCTTGTCTTGGTGTTTTCTCCGTAAAGTTTGCTGACAAGCAGATTCAATGTGCCTTTCAAGTCTCCCATTGTGACGCCACGGTCAACCACAAGCCCCTCTATCTGATGGAACATCGGTGAATGTGATGAATCGACTTCATCCTTACGATAGACACGTCCGGGTGAAATAATCCGAATCGGCGGCTTTTGTCTCTCCATAACGCGAACCTGAACGGGTGATGTCTGACAGCGCAGATGAACACTCTCGTCTTCTGTTATGTAAAAAGTGTCCGTCCATTCGCGGGCGGGATGAGTCGCCGGAATATTCAATCTGTCAAAATCATATTCCGAAAGCTCAACCTCCGGCCCTTCGGCGATAACAAAACCCATGCCGATAAAAATATCCTTCGCCTCATCAAGCACGATTGTCATAGGATGGCGGCGGCCGATTTCGCGGGATTTGCCCGGAATTGTGACATCAAGCGTTTCCGCCGCAAGCCTTTCCGTCATTTTCTTAGCCTGAATACGTGCTGCTGTTTCTGTAAGCTCGTTTTCTATCTCAGCGCGAATCTTATTAGCAAGCTGACCGATGATCGGACGCTCCTCTGCGCTTAAGGTTCCCATTTGTTTCAAAACAAGCGTTATCTCGCCTTTTCTTCCAAATAATTTGACACGCAGAGTTTCAAGTTCCTCCGCCGACCCCGCCCCTGCCAATTCGCCAAGAGCTTTTACCTTTAATTCTTCTAATTTCTCTATCATATAATTCCTAACTCCTCATTCAAGTTTCGCACTTATGGTTTTCAGGGATTGGGGATTAGGGATTGGGGATTAGTCGAGAGCGAAAAAGCTCTTTTTGTGAGCAAAATCTACTCTATTCATTTCAATTAGTTTTCAAATATACGCCTATTCCCTAGTCCTTAACCCCTAACCCCTATCTAACCGAATACTCTCCGCGTACTAATACCCTGACGTTGTCGGCGGTGGCGGTTAATCCGTTGCTTGCGATGGTCACGAGATACATATGATTTGTCTTTAATGAAGAACCTGCGGCAAGGGTCATACCATCTGTATAATCTACCATCGCGGGTTCTGATGCGCCGAGAGCTTCAGCCGTTCCTATACGCAGCATTACCTCTGTTCCGGCATGACAGACAAGCCTTTGCCCTCTTGTAAGCGTGACTACATGAAATGTATTCACACTGCCGGAGCTTGGCTGCCCCGTGCCGCCGGTAGCCCCGCCGAGTTGGTTTTCTAACTCAGAGATTCGCCTGTCAAATCGCGCCGTTGCATCTTGCTCAGCCTTTTCTACTTCTTCCATCACTTTGGGTCTGAATGTATTAGTCAGATAACTAAGCGTTACAAACGGGTCATCCTGCGAACCCCCGGAAGCAAACGCTAATATAGTCACCCCCGAAATCAGCGTAATCACCGCTAAAACAACAATAGACATTATAATTTTATTCTTCAAAATCCTAACTCCTCATTCCTAAGCAATAAGCCGTCGTCGTGCTATGTGTTCCTTATTCCTAACTACCGTTCCGTTCTACCAGCCTTCGGTTTGCGATAATGCTGTTCTGGCGGGTTGTCACAAATCTTCCCAACGCATCATTCATACTGTCTGTCACATCTAAAAAGCGCATACCGATGATATGATAGTCCGACTCCCGCCACGGTTGTGTTCTTCTAATCTCTGTCTCTATAATCAACGGTCGTACAGAACCGTACAGATTCAGCTTAATAATATATCTTTCCCCAATCCGGTATGCGCGTTTTGATAGTATCGCAACTCCCGAAACACTAATGTCTGCGGTTTCGACCGTTTCTATAAACTCCGGCTCCGAAGATTCCGGTTGGGGTAAATGACACATACTCGCTTTTAGTTTTGCGGACACTCGAAAATGCTCTCGCCGTTGTATCTTTTCAATCTGCGCCAAAGGTTTCAACCATGCCTGTTTACAACCGCCATTGCACAAAACACTAAGCACGCTCATGCGAATCATGTACATTCCCGTAACGCGGTAATACGTTATCATCAGTTCATCATTCGCGTTCAATAACAGCGGCTTGTCATCAGAATCGGGCAATGCGACAAGAAACAAACCATCATCGCTTACTTCACTAATAAGTGTTCTGCGAATAGTGCCGTCATCCATATGAAGCTCAATCTCATCTCCGATTGTGATTTTTCTATGATCCTGCATTTAATGTTTCCTCTAATATTTTCCGGCGATGCGGTTTTTGATTTGTTCTGGATTTGACGCGCTTTCAATCGCTGTAGTGTCGGTGATTTTACCTTCTTCAAATAATTTCAAGATATACGAATCCATAGCAATCATGCCCTCAGTGCCTGATGTTTGGATGATACTGTCGATTTGGTGCATTTTTGCCTCGCGAATCAGATTGCCAACCGCCTTGTTGACACGCATAATCTCAAACGCCGGTATAAGCTCCCCGTTTTTGCCGACAAGCAGTTGCTGTGATACCACAGTCCTTAGCGCCATAGAAAGCTGAACTTGAATTTGGTGCTGTTGAGCAGGCGGGAAAACATCAACGATTCTGTCTAATGTGCTCACCGCGCCCGCTGTATGCAGTGTTGAAATAACCAAATGCCCCGTCTCCGCCGCGCTCAATGCGATACTGATAGTTTCAAGGTCCCGCATCTCACCGATATGGATTATGTCCGGCGCTTTACGCAAAGAGGCACGGAGGGCAGACGTGTATGACATGGTATCTGTAGAAATCTCACGTTGGCTGAAAAGGCTCATATTGTCACGGTGCAGATACTCAATAGGATCTTCCAATGTGATGACATGGCAGTTTCGCGTCTTGTTGATATTGTCGAGAATACAAGCAATCGTTGTGCTTTTTCCGCTGCCCGCCGCTCCCGTAACTAATACAAGACCGGATTTTGCCGAACCGATTTCCATAATCGATGCCGGTATATTCATCTTTTCGTAATCGGGAATACCAAACCTAACGACCCTGATTACCGAAGCGTTTGTATTACGCTGACGATACGCGCAAACCCTAAATCGAGCAAGCCCCGGAACCGTTACCGAAAACTCGTCGTCGCCATCAGTTTCAAAATGGTTTTGTGAGCGAGATGCCATATCATACAGCTCGTGAATCATTTTGTTTACATAATCAATTCTCGAAGGTTCTTCGCTCC
>Ga0099364_10002656_pt1 | contig 28293 bp, 21 predicted proteins | sample TergutTh196P3_FD_73070 | JGI IMG/M metagenome (GOLD analysis project Ga0099364, IMG submission 73070) | Microcerotermes parvus P3 segment gut microbial communities from Pointe-Noire, Republic of the Congo - Th196 P3 | ecosystem: Host-associated > Arthropoda: Insects > Digestive system > Gut ... | reverse complement strand
AAATACGCTCGCAAAATTTCAAACTGAACACCTCGTATTCATTAGGCTAACGCCGAGTTCACCCGAGATGTCAGGTGAGTGAACCTGAGGCGCGTTTTGTCGTTTTTCACCGCGATATGCAGGGCGCGGCGCGTACCCACAAGCACCACGAGTTCTTTCGCCCTCGTTATGCCGGTATAAAGCAAATTTCTCTGGAGCAGCACATAATGCTGCGTGTGTATCGGTATAACCACCGCCGGGTATTCCGAACCCTGCGATTTGTGAATTGACACGGCGTAAGCGTGAACGAGTTCGTCAAGCTCCTCCGCCTCGTAACGGACGGAGTTGTCGTCAAATACGACCGATACCAGCCGCGCGTGGGCATCCACGGAGGTTACCAGCCCGATGTCTCCATTGTACACTTCCTTGTCGTAGTCGTTGCGTATCTGCATGACCTTATCGCCGCTCTTGAAAACTCTTCCGCCCGCGGTGATGGAATTACCTTCGCCGGGGTTGAGTTCCTCGCGAAGAATGGAGTTGAGGTTGGCTGCGCCCAATATTCCCTTTCGCATAGGAGTGAGCACCTGTACCTCCAGGGTCGGGTCGAGCCCAAAACGCTTTGGTATCCTTTCCTTCACAAGCGACAAAATAATATCGGCGCACCTGGACGGGTCCTCCTGCTCCACGAAGTAAAAATCGCGCAGGCGGGAATTTTTTTCGTACTCCGGCTGTTCTCCCCCTTTCGCCTCTTCCAACTCGACGGGCATCAAACCGGCGTTGACCCTGTGGGCATTCACGATAATCCCGCTGTCCCTCGCCTGGCGGAAGATGACGTTCAGTTCCGCCACGGGCAGCGCTCCGGAGGAAATCAGGTCGTTCAGGACGTTTCCCGGCCCGACGGACGGCAGCTGATGGACGTCGCCGACAAGTATCAGGTGAGCGTCCCTCGGCATGGCGCACAGTATGCGGTACATAATGTGTATGTCAACCATCGACATTTCGTCTACGATAAGCATGTCACAATCGAGAGGCGCATTCTCGTCCCGTCCGAAGCGGAAGCCGTCGGATTCGAGCAGCCGGTGCAGCGTGAGAGCGTTTTGTCCCGTCGCATCGGTCAATCTTTTTGCGGCGCGTCCAGTCGGCGCGGCGAGCCTTATTTTGAGTCCTCTGGCAGCGAGCACTCCTATGATCGCGCTTATGATCGTCGTCTTTCCGGTTCCCGGGCCTCCCGTTATTATCATAACTTTGAAGCGAAGCGCCATACGGAGCGCGTCGGCCTGTTTTTCAGACAGAGAAATCTTCATAGACTGCCGCGCCCACAGGGCGGCCTCGTCAACGTCTATGCCTTCGAAGCCGCGCGCGGCCTCCTCGTCGGAATATGATTTCATAAGCGCCGCGAGCATCCGCGCGCACTTCGTCTCATAAACGTAATACATGGGCAGATAGAGAGCCTCGACGCTCTCGCCAGGGGAGCTCCCGGATTCAATTACCTCGGCGGCAAGCGTACGCTCAAAGCTCGCGCGCCCGATTGCCGCGTCAGCCGCCTCCGCGGTGACGCCGAGCAGGCGCGCGGCGCGCTGGGCGAGCGCTTCGCGAGGGGAGTAAACGTGACCCTCGCCGGTGAGTTCGCTCATGGCATATCTGACCCCCGCGTCGATCCGCATATCGGAATCGTGGGGTACGCCCATGTTCCTCGCGAACTTATCCGCCGTGAGAAAGCCTATCCCAAAAACGTCATCGGCGAGCTTGTATGGATTATCGCGCACCACTCGTATTGACTCCTCGCCGTATGCCCTGTATATCCTGGCGGCAAATCCGGCGCTTATCCCGTTTGTCTGGAGAAAGCGCATCACAGTGCTGATTCCGCGCTGTGTCTCCCACGACTGCGTAATCGTGTCCAAGACCTTGCGCCCGATTCCATGAACTTCGAGAAGCGCTTCGGGGTCGTTGTCGATGACTTCCAGGGACGACTCGCCGAACCTCTCCACTATCCGTTCAGCCATCGTGGGACCTATGCCCCTCACGAGGCCCGAACACAGATATTTTATTATCCCGTCGATAGTTGACGGAAGGAGCGAGCGGCACTCGGAAAACTGAAACTGTATGCCGAACCTCGGATGGTCTGCCCAATGTCCTGTGAGCTCAAGCTCCTCGCCCGGCACGTGCGACGCGCTTATGCCCACCGCTGCCACCGGATCCGGTTCACCCTGAACGCGTATCCTGTATACGGAGTATCCGTTGTCCTCGTTCACATAAGTCACACGCTCAAGCTGCCCGCGGATAACCTCGGTTTCCGCGGGCTCGCCCTCCGGTCTCACTAGAAGAAACGCTCCACGAAAGCTCCTCCGTTATCCTTGAATGTCGGCTTGAAGGGAACCGGCTTGCGTCCGAAACAGACGTCCATCTGCTCGTAGAACGATACAAGGTCAAGATTGACGTGCCTTTGCTTTATTGCTTCCTTTGTCGGCATGTAGCGAATCTCGCCGTCAAACACGCCGAAGACGGTGACGCCCGTGATTCCGCTCATAAGAAGCCTGACGGCCGAACCCCCGATCTCCTTTCCGAAGCTCACGTCGTAAGCCGTAGACGAACCCGAACGCACCATATGACCCGGAAGTACGTCGCGGATTTCCGGAGTTTCGAGTACGCCCTCTACAAACATGCCGCAGTCCTTCATGAATTTCGCGATCTCCGGGTCTTTTTTCATGCGGCTGTCAAGCATGTGGCGGACATATTTCCCCGCGCCCTCCAGCTTTACGTGGCCGAACGAGTCGGTGCCGGCGCCCTCCGAGAAATGCTTCCCATCCTCGTTCCTTATCCCCTCGGCGACCACGATGCTATACATTCCGCTGAATACGTCGCTGTTCAGTATACGCCTCATGTAAATGCGTTTCATATGATCGTAGACCGCGTCGAAATTGACCGGTATCTCAGGGATCAGTATGCAGTCGGCGTCCGCCGCGATTCCCCCGCGGAATGCGGTGTGTCCGGCATAACGCCCGAACACCTCGACGACCATTACGCGGTTGTGCGTCTGACCGGTCGTCTTTATATCCTCCACTATGCGGGCTATCTTGTTTATTGCCGAGTCGCCGCCCACCGAGTACGTCTGGAGGTCGAGGTCCATCGTTTTCGGCGCGTGAACGCAGGGTATCCCGTTTTCACCGAGATCCACGACGACGCTGCCGGTGTCGTCGCCGCCCGATATGACCAGCCCGCCTATTTCAAATTTTTTGAGTCCCTCGGATATTCTCTTGTACTTGTCGGGATTGGATATTTTGGAAATCTTCACTCGCGAGTGACCGGCCTCGGAACCGGCAAACGACGAACTTACATGGTCCACGCGCTCCTCGTCCAACTCGGCGAGACGTTCAATTTCGACCAGATTGTAGAGCCCCGCGTATCCGTTCGGGATGATATACGCGCCTATCCCGTTAGCTATGGCCACGCGAGCCGTGCCGCGCACTACCGCGTTGAGCCCGCCGCAGTCGCCCCCTGACGTGATGATGCCGATGTTTTTGATTTTTTCGCTCATTTTTTCCCCTCCATTATTTCTCATTACATGGTTTGCAAAACTCGATGAAATTATATATCCATATTTTGGAAAATGGATTATCCGTTTGACGGTTCCAGAGTTATAGTTTAACCTCTTCGCGGAGGTGAGCTGCCATTGGACGAACGAATCCTTAGGATAACCAGAGGCGCTTTGATCGCCGCCCTTTATGCCGTTGTGACCGTCATTTTCCAGCCGATTTCATACGGGCTTGTACAGGTGCGTGTGTCCGAAGCGCTGACGCTTCTCCCCTTTTTATGGCTTGAGGCGGTGCCGGGCGTTTTCATCGGCTGCCTGCTCGCGAATATATGGGGCGGCTCGGGCTTGATCGATATTATTCTTGGCAGCGCGGCAACTCTTGCGGCGGCGATCATAACCAGATACGCGCCTAATAAATTTCTCGCGGCGACGTCGCCGGTAGTAGTGAACGCGCTGGTAGTTGGGAGCTATCTGTCGTTCATTTTAAATGCTCCGTTGGTATACTCGATATTCTACGTAGGATGCGGCCAGGCGATCGCGTGTTACGCGCTTGGGCTGCCCTTGCTCAATCTTGTCGAATCCGGTAAAATGTTCGATAAATAATTGTTTTCTTATATTCAAACCTCTTGCGAATATTGAAGAAATAGGCGAAACTATACCCGTAAGTAAACAGATGTGAAGTGTAAGTTTTCACCACAATAGGAGAGGGTAAAGTAATTGAAGCAATCTTTCAAGACGAAGATGAAACAGTGGTGGGTTCCCGCGGAGTTCCGTCTGCCCGAGCCGGAATTTACGAGAGAACAGCTCGATCTGCTCGAAGAATTGATTCAATTAATCGCGCCGAATATTTCACGCGCGGACAGCGCGACGAGAGATGGACGTGTGCTGATGGCCAATTTCCTCGTCGATCTGGGAACGGGGATCTGGCGCATCCGCCGCAAAATAGAGGGGCTTTCCAGAATGCCAAGGGAGATACGCGACGCGCTGTATTCGCTGGAGAGCATGTGGAGTTCGATGTCCGAGGGCGGGGTTGAGATAATCGACCACATCGGAACGATCCCTTCGCGTCATGAGGCGAAGATAGTCGAAACCGTAGAGGTGCAGGGGCTTGCCCGCGAACAGGTGGTAGACGCGGTAAAACCTACAATACTGCTTCGCGGTGAGATAGTTCAGCTCGGGGAGGTCATCATGGGCAAGCCTGTATCCTCCGTGAAAGCTGTACAATTTCAGGAGATCATCCCTGAACCTGCTCCACTCGTTGAACAAGACGACGCCGTGACGAAAGAGAGTGAACCGGAGGAGATACTGCCAGCCGTCGAAATTGAAACCTTCACGATTGAGCCTCCGTTAAAAAAGTGGGAACCGCAGGAAACGCCGGAACCATTAGAAACCGCGCCAATAGAGGCAGAGATACCCGTTATTATCCCCGTTCACGCGGAGGGTGAACCGCGGCTGGATTCGGAAACAGCAATGGCGATGGACGCCATGGAATCCTCTGATGAGATTAAACCGGCCGAAATTTCTCCAACTAAGCCGAAAGCGGCTGCCGATGTTACCGATGAGAAAACGGAAACGGATGAACCTGAGATCGAAATACCTCTGCCGCGTAAAGCTCCGCGCAAAAGCAAATCGATTCGAGAGGCCGTCAAGCAGGTGATCCAGGAAGAGCCAGAAGCCTCGGCGTTCGACGACACCGGCAGAGCAAAGCGCAGGAAGATGCGGACTGCCGCGGCAAAAAAGGATAAGGATAGCCCGGAACCGGCGATGTCTGCACCGGAACCGAAACCTGAGCCTAAGCCTCGCAAAAAGCGCGCGTCAAAGAAATCGGAAGAAGGGGGGGCGTAAATATTGGTTGAACACGTACGTCATCATCAAATACCCACAAAGGCCATCCCCCCGGTCCCGGACGATTCAGGCTTCGGCGCGAATACCGAGGATATCCTCGAAGGAATGGAGAAGGTTGAAGCCGTCGCCGCGCTTGTTGAGTCCGCCATCATCTGGAGGGCACAATACATAGCGTGGAACGTCGATATATTCAAAGCTGAGTCACTGCTGTTCCGTCTGATATACAAGGAAGGTTCGCAAAACCCGCAGGCAATGGATCTTTTGGCCCGCATCTACTTCCAGCAGAGCAAGTACGAAAAAGCTCGCGATCTCTGGAACAAGGCCCTCGTTCTCCAACCCGGCAATCCCGCCCTGAAACGCACCGCGAGAGAGATGCAGAGGATAGCCGCCTCTCCCGTGCGCGCCGTGCTGGTGCATAAGTTAAGCATGTATCTCAACTGCCTTCTCGCAATATTGGCGATATGCCTGTTGGTGATGCTCGGCGCGAGAGGTTATGACCGCCTGATGCAGTGGGCCGACGGCGGCTCCCCCACTATAGAAAATCTGGCCGGGCGTTTCAGCGACCATTACAGTTACGTGTACAACTCCGTCACAAAAGATATGGAGTATGTCCCGTCTCCGTCGACAGTTGCCGCGTCAAGAGGAGAACTGGGGGAGGATGCGGACGGAGAACTCACCACAGCCAGAACCGCAGAAATTGGCGAGGGTGCGTATAACGTCGGCTTCACCAGAAGGAGAGTAGCCGACGGCAGGGAAGTGGGAAGGATAGAAGTCGTCGTGGAACGCGTCGGCAGCACTCTCAAGGCGTCGGGCAAGATCCCGAACCTTTATGTCCGTTATCTCGTTGAGGAAGAACTATGGAAGATACCGGGCATCACAGACTTGGACCTTCGCGGCTTGATAGTCGACCGAACCTACAGAGTAAACAGAGGCGACTCACTCTGGATAATATCCCAGAGAGTATACGGACAGGGGTCGGCGTGGACGCTGCTGGCTAAAGCGAATGACCTCAGCGACCCGAATAAGCTGAGTATAGGACAGGAACTCATCCTTCCGTTGGGTGACGAGGTACTGATGGGGGACAACTGATCAAGACAGGGACGGGCTGAGCATTTTCATTATAACGTGGCTGTAATTACATTCCTGCCGCCGGAGTCGCCGTCTTCGGGAAAATATTCATGCCGCAGATTATGCGCGCTTTTTTTCACCATAATTACGGATAACTCGTCCTCGGCGTCTTGCATGACGTCGTTTTTTTCGCCGCAATACGTCACCGACAACTCGTAATGTCCTAATTTTTCCGAAAAACTCAGATTCAGCGAACACGCTTCGTATTTCGGCACTACGATGTTAAGGATCAATTCTTCCGCCAGAAGCTGCAACTTATTCGCGGTTCTTTTTTCGATGGCATTGCGGAAACAGAAATTTTCAACGCCGCTGAGCATTTCAACGTAATCGAAGTCGCGGTTTTCGATTTCGTAGTTGAAAGAGCGAATCATAAATATAAACTCTCGTGTTTTGGGTTTCTGGCGCTTCCCAAAAATATCTTCCGGACTTCCGTCATCGTATATCATGCCTTCGTCCATATAAAAAACGCGCGTCGACGCTTCTCGTGCAAAGTCAAGATTATGGGTGACGACAAGCATGGTCATACCCGATTTGGCAAGGCCGCGCATAACGGCCATGACCTCGTTTACCATCGTTGAGTCCAGTTCGTTTGTCGGCTCATCGAACAATACAACCTCCGGCGACATCGCAAGACATCTCGCTATTGCAACGCGCTGCTTCTGCCCGCTGGAAAGCTGACGCGGAAAAAACCGCGCGCGTTCGGCCAGTCCAACCGATTTAAGAAGCTGGAGCGCCTCATCCTCCGCCTCCCGTTTTGTTTTTTTGAGAAGCTTGACCGGCCCCACCGTCAGATTCCCCATAACGTCCAAGTGGCTGAACAATCCAAAATTCTGGAATACCATGTTCATCCTGCGCCTCACGGCGTCTGCGTTTTCCTTCGTCAATTTAACGCCGTCGAAAAATACATCGCCCGCCGTGGGCGGATCCAGGAAGTTTATCGCCCGAAGGAAAGTACTCTTCCCCATGCCGGAAGGCCCGATGATTGAAACGACCTCGCCTTTTTCAATTTCAGCGTTTACGCCCCGCAAAATCAAATCGTTCCCGATTCGCTTTTCAAGATTTTTTATGGAAATGATACTCATCGGCCGCCGCCTCCGTCGATTGCTTTTACGGCGAACTTGAACAGGGATACGCAAATTGCCGTTACGCTCAGGTATAGCAGAGCGCTTACAATAATCGGGAAAAACCCGTCAAACGTCCGGCTTCGGATGATATTTCCAACCATTGTCAAATCTTGAACGGCAATACAACCCACGATGGCGGTGGTTTTCACCAGAGTAACAAAACAGTTTGCATACGACGGCAAAGCTTTGCGCACAGCCTGCGGCATGATAATTGTCGTAAATGCCTCGAATGCCGAAAACCCCATGCTGCGAGCCGCCTTTATCTCGACAGGGTCAATGGATTCAATCGCGCCTTTCAGGGCCTGCGCGATATCCGAACCCACCAACAGGGCGAACGCTATGATAGCCACCGATAAGCCCGACATATTCACGCTGCCGAAAACTATGTAATACATCATTATAAGCAGCGTGACAGCAGGCGTTCCACGAATAATAGCGCAATAAAGATTTGCGGCCCGCCTTGCGGGTTTATTTCCGCACATCAGCAGGAAACAGACGAAGCACCCAAGCGCCGTGCCCAAAATTTGCGCCGCGAAAGAAATTTTCATAGTCACGCCAAGACCGCCTATTACCATCTTCCAGCGGTCATAGGCTATTAAGTCCCGTTCTATGCCAGTCTTTAGCCAATGGATGAAGCCGCCCTTATTTTTTGCCGCCGCTCCGTCATGCTTAAGCGTAACGATGGCAAGTTGGTTGTCGTAAATCGAATCGGTAAAAAGAATGCTTTCACTCCGTTCCTGGGTAATACCAAAGGCGTCAAAGCCTAAATCCGCTTTACCGCTGGCTGTTATGGGGATCAACCCGGCAAAATTCACGTCGATAAATTCGACGTTCATCTCCTCGTGTGCGGCAAACCGCAGAACGAGCTCGACGCTGTAGTTTTTCAAAGCGCCTCTTGCCACGCCGGCATACGAAAACGGCATACCGTCCCCGTCGGTAGCGATCTTCAATGTTCCGTTTTTGTCCGTAAGAGGGATATTTGGTATCCGAGAATCCGGGGCAGCTTCCGTTTCCAACCAGCGGCTTCGCATTTCGGCAAGGGTACCGTCGAATGAGAGTTTAGCGAGGAAAGCGTTGAAACGGTCGACTATTTCCTGATTGGCTGAAATAGCGCCAATTGGCGCAAAGAATTTTTCGAGGGGTATTTCAACGTACCGCAAATCTTCGTTGCCCGGATAACCAACGATTGTCCGGGCCGCGAATAAATCAAGCATATATCCGTCGATTTCACCATTGCGAACTCCTCTTATCGCGCCCACGGTTTCGGCATAATAAACAGGCGTGGCGTCTAAACCGTCCTCCGACAGTTTGTCGCATATTGAGTTGATGATAACGCCTATTTTTTTGCCGAAGAAGTCAGCGTAATCCAGCGCGGCTTCAAAACCATTCGGCGCAAGCGACGCTGCTTGCGCGGCGGAAGCCGATGCGGAAAGCGGCGCAATCAGCATAAGTATTATGATAAAAAATGACGCTGCCTTTCGACTCATTTCGGACCTTCCCCGGCCGTATGCCCTCGCGTTTCTAACTCTCTAACTTATTCTAACGCAATTAGGCAATTAGCCCCTGTTTTTTTATGGGCACGCGCCGTAATATCGCAGAGCGAGCATTGTGACGTCGTCGGCCTGTTCCGCGCCGCGGACAAATCCGTCGACCTCCCGCTTTAAGGACATTATGAACTCCTTGGGCGGCGAATCGGGGTATTTATTTACGGCGTCGAGCAAACGCGGTTCGCCGAACAACTCCTGGCTGTCGTTTTCAGCCTCGGTAATGCCATCGGTGTACAAAAACAGCTCGTCGCCCGGTTGCATGATTATTTCGCCCTGCGTGTAAAACATATCCTCCATGCCGGCAAGCACAAAGCCGCTCCTTGTTTTAAGCCATTCGAACCGCCCGCCGGAGCTCAAAAGCGGCGGGTTATGCCCGGCGTTCACAAAGGTAAATGTCCCGTCCGGGATGTCGAGATACCCCAGAAACGCTGTGACGAACATACATGCCTCGTTGTTCTCGCATAGCAGATTGTTGACCGCCTCAAAAACTTCTTTAGGGCTTTTGCCGTTCTGCGCGTTGCTTTTTATGAGCGTTTTGGCTATGACCATAAACAACGCGGCGGGCATGCCTTTACCCGAAACGTCGGCCATGACCACGGCGAGTTTATCTTTATCAATCAGGAAAAAATCGTAAAAATCGCCGCCAACTTCTCTGGCGGGCTGCATACCGGCGTAAATATCAAATTCGGGACGGTCGGAGAACGCCGGAAACGTGCGGGGCAGCATACTGGCCTGTATTTTCGCGGCAACATTCAACTCGGCCCCGATGCGCTCTTTTTCGGCTTGTTGCAGCGCACTCCGCTCAATGGACGCCTTCAGATCGACGGTCATTTTGTTGAACGCGGACGCCAGCATCCCTATCTCATCTCTGGAAAGTATTTCAATTTGCCTGTCAAGGTTACCGCCGCCCAACTCCGCGACTTCGGACGTCAGTTTGCGCAGCGGGCGGTTGACCAACCGCGAGATAAGGCAGTACGCCATCAGCAGCAGGAAGATGAACGATATTCCGATAATCAGGGAAAACCGGTGATTGCGTGCCTCAATCTCGGCAAAAATCTCCCTCGCCGGAATATACACGGAAAACAGCCAGCCTTTGTCAAACATGCGGCTGAAAGAGAAATATTCCACGCCGCCCTCCGTGAAGCGGGCGTTCACATTATCGGCGCCGGTAAACAGCGGTTCGTCATACCACGGCAAGTCTCGCAGTGACGAACCGGCATATTCGATTCCATCGTCCCGCGTTTCGGTGATAATATAGTCATCCTTGGGGGAGGCGAACAGAATAAAGCTGTTTTCAGTCGGTCTGATGGCAGACAGGCGGTCCACCATGCTTTGAATCTGCCAATCGACGGTGGCCATACCTAAAAAACGCCCGTCTTCGTCATAGATACCGGCGCCGACCGTTGTCATCATGGATCTTACGCCGACATAAGGCGCGGTCCACACGGTGGAATACCGGCCGGTCAGATTCGCGGCTATTTCTTTATACCAGCCCCGGCTGTGATAATCATCATTTTCAAATTCAGTGTCATAACGCACCTCGCCAATGAGCGGATCGAAAAACGTGCCGTACCATGCCCGCCGCGCGTCATCGCGCAGCGCGTATGGCTCAAACCAAATGCCTACGCCGGCGGCGGTCGTGAAAGCTCTGTTATTCTCCATCGCAATGAGCGCGCCAAGCTCGTCGGAACGGTCGCCGGACAGGTAAAACTGATAGCCTGCCAGCGCAAGGTTGACGGCGTTGCGCTCCATTTCGGCGACGACTTTACTCACCTGTTCGCTCACGTAGGAAACGCCCCTCGACGCCGCTTCGACGCGGAGCTGCCTGTAATTTGCCGTCGTCGCAACCGAATAGATGACGAACGCCACCAAAATAACGGAAAAAAGCCCCAGCACGATCAGTAATATTTTCAGCCTGATGGAGATGACATTTGCCTCCTTTTATCGCCTCACAGGGTCATCTCCAAGTGCTTCGTGAAGTGACAGCCGATGTTGACGGCAACCGGGAGGCCGGCTATATGCGTCGGATATGTCCTTATGTGAACGGCCAGCGCAGCAGTTTGACCTCCAGGACCTGCGGGGCCGACGCCGAGCGAGTTGATCTCATCCAGCAGTTCACGCTCAAGCCCGTCCCACAACCAACTCCCATTCGTGCTGCCGATCGGGCGCAGCAACGCCTGCTTTGCCATGAGAGCCGCATAGTCCATCGTACCTCCTACTCCAACGCCCACCATTATCGGCGGACAGGGATTCGGTCCGGCGGCTCTCACCGTGTCGAGAACGAATTTTTTAATGCCGGCTATGCCCTCAGCCGGCGTCAGCATCGCTACCCTGCTCATATTTTCACTTCCGAAACCCTTCGGCGACACCACTATTCTCACCCTGTCGCCAGGCACGACGTCGAAGTATATAACGGCCGGGGTGTTGTCGCCGGTGTTCACTCTGTCGATCGGGTCGGCTGCCACGGAGGCCCTCAGATAGCCGTTCTTGTAGCCGCGCCGTACTCCCTCGTTCACCGCGTCGCGCACAGAACCCCCTTTTATATGAACGTCCTGTCCTACCTCGACGAACACAACCACCATTCCGGTATCCTGACATGGCGGCAGACCGCCCTCGGCCGCGACGGCGGCATTCAGGGAGGGCTGCGACAGAACGTCACTCGCGACGTCGGAATCCTCCGCCGGGGTTTCGTACTCCATCGCGTCCCTTATATCGTCCGCAATAATGTAATCGGCTTCCACGCAGAGCGCCTCGACGGCCTCTATTATCTGTCTGGCGTCAATCTCCCTAAACCCGCTCTCGACGCTCCAGACCGATGTGTCATCAAACTCCGTTTCGTCGAATTCGATGTCGTCCCCCGGATCTATGTCGTAGTCATAGTCATACTCGAACTCAAGCTCGTCCTCTAATCTCGGCGGTATGCCGTCAGGCTGCAGTTCGACTTCGTCGGGAACATCCTCCAATGCCGGCGGCTCCGTCACATCGACCGATACGTCAGGCGATACATCAGGGGAAATATCGGGCGAAACCGGAATGTCGGGGGAAGCCACGACATACACGGTTGTCCCCGGCCTGGGAACTATGTCCGGCGAAGTTTCCGAAATGAGCGCCTCAAGCTGGGCCGATACCTTCAGCGTACCGCCGCTCTCGACTGTCCTGAAACCGGCCTCTATCAAAAAAGCCGATCCATATGTGAGGTCGCTCGGAGTCGGAGCTCCAAGAACCACGGAAATAAGCCTGATGTCACCGAGCTGAGCGGTCGCGATCAAATTGTGCCTCGACGCGGTGGTCCAGCCTGTCTTCAAGCCGTCCACGACGTCGGGATACATACGAAGCAGGGGGTTCTTGTTCGTAGTGGTCTTTCCTTTGTACGTTATGGACAGTATGTTGTGGTATCGCATCGCGTCGGAGTGGTTTTCGATGTAACTTTTCGCGAGCGTCAGCATGTCTCTTGCCGTCGTCATCTGTCCGGTCGACGGAAGACCGTTCGGATTTCTGAATACGGTCCCGTTCATGCCTAGTTCCTTTGCCTTGTCGTTCATCAACTGCCTGAAAGACTCCACTGATCCGGAAACGTGTTCCGCTACAGCCACCGCCGCGTCGTTCCCGGACGCGACAGCCGTTCCCTTTAGCAATTCGTCGAGTGAAACGGTGTCTCCGGCGGACAGATTCATTCGGGCGCCCGGCTGAGAGGCGGCTCTGCGGCTAACCGTCACCTGATCTTCCAGGGATATCTTCCCCTCGTTGATTGCGTCCATCGCGAGATACATCGTCATGATCTTCGTCAGTGACGCGGGAGGTATTTGCACGTCCTCACTCTGGACATACAAGATGCTTTCCGATTTCGTATTCATCAGTATAGCGCCCCAGGCTTCGAGCGACGCGCCCTCCGCGCCGGCGGCGGCGAAAACCAATATGGACGCCAAAATACCAAAGAAACAGCTTAAACGTGCCATTGCACTATAAAAAAGGCGGCGCTTTAAAAAGCGCCGTCGTGTTTGCCATATACCGTAAGGCCATAGCGCCCGCGTCACTGACGCTGCCTGCGCCGCAGATACGACGGAGTATCTATCGGCGAGTCCATCGAGAAGAACGAATCACTCTCGGGAGCAGCCTTTTGTCTATTAGGAGAAGAATATTCCTGCGCTTCCTTCCGCGACGCGCCGCCTTCCATATCGAAACCGGTGGCTATGACGACCATCTGTATCTCCTCCTGCGAATCCTTGCCCATTTTGTCGTCCTGCACGAATCCCCAGATAAAATTGGCGTCGGGATCGATTTGAGATTTCAAATGTTCCGCCGCCTCCTCGACTTCGAAGATACCTATGTCCGGTCCGGCAGTGACGTTCAGTATGACGCCCTTGGCTCCCTTTATCGAGCTCTCCATGAGAGGACTCTCCATCGCGCGCCTCATCGCATCCCCGGCCCTGTTATCTCCCTTTCCGATACCGACTCCCATGACGGCGCCGCCCGAGTGCTTCATAATGCTGCGAAGGTCCGCAAAGTCGACGTTGACAAATCCCGGTTTCGTTACGAGGTCGATAACTCCCTGCACGGCCTGGCGTAATACTCCGTCCGCCATCGCGAACGCCTCCTGGACGGTGGTGGATCGATCAGACAGGAGAAGGCGCTCGTTGGGTACTACTATCAACGCGTCCACGATTTTTTTTGTCTTTTCTATTCCGGCGTCGGAGCAAGTGGTCCTATTCTTGCCCTCGAAGTTGAACGGGCGCGTAACAACGGCAACTGTGAGGATACCCATCTCCTTGGCTATATCAGCAATGATCGGCAGTGCGCCGGTTCCCGTGCCGCCTCCCATGCCCGCCGCCAGATAGACCATATCACATCCCTTGAGACAGGCCCGTATATTCTCTCTTGACTCAATGGCCGCTTGTTCGCCGACTTCGGGACGTGCTCCCGCTCCGTGTCCCTTGGTCAATCTCTCCCCTATGACCAGTTTTTCGACCGAAAGGCAATTTTCCAGGCAATGCGCGTCCGTGTTTATGGCAAGAAATTCCACGTTGCTTGCGCCGGACCTTATGATGTGATCCAAGGCGTTATTTCCGCCGCCTCCTATTCCCACAACCTTTATCTTTTCCTTAAAGGCCGGTCGTTCGTGGGGGGCAAGCGGAGTTTTGCCCTCTTCCCGGACCTGAATGTCCTGCTCTCTTGTATCGTCCTCCATAAAAACAAGGGCCGGTGTCGCCAAACGCCATTCCCCCTTTTGCCGCATTTCTATTATTTCTAATCTCGCTGCATATAGATTATCATAAAAAGTCGCCTTGCAACTGTCAAGTGTAATGATTTATATGTATTGAAATGTGTTAAAGAAATTTTGTTATAATGTAACGAAAATTTGGAGGCATTTTAGTGAGACTACTTTTCAAATGCATTAACTTGGACACAATATCCCCGTATCTCGAAATATGGAAAAAAACCCCTCAAAAATCATCGGACTACTCTTCCGGCGTTCTGATGTGCTGGGAGGAGGCAATGGGATATCAACTCGCATTTGACAGCGCGGAGGAACTCGTCTGGATAAAGGGCTTGCGCCCTGAGGAGCACTATCTCGCACCCGTAGGAGATTGGGGCGCTATCACCGACTGGGAGGGTATAATCCGATCCAGGTTCGGAGATATTGCCACGTTTCAACTTGTGCAGGAACCTCTCGTAGAGATATGGAGGGCTCAGATGGGCGGCGCGGTTGCGGCCGTGGAAAACAGGTCGAGCTGGGAATACCTTCACAAAGTTTCCGAGCTTAGGGAGCTCTCGGGTAACAAATACATGCGCAAACGCAACCGGGTGAATCAATTCAGAAAAATGAATCCCTTCGAATACATACCCATAACCCCGTCCGTGATCCCCAGGATTGCCGAGTTCCAGAGGGAGTGGTGCGAATCGTACAGGGAATTCAGCGGATTCGAGAGTATCAGGCACGAGAGCGAGGGCATAATACGCAATATACTGGAAAACTGGAGATTTATGCCGCAGCTATTGGGCGGCGCGATAGAAACAATGGGGCGCATAGTCGCGTACACGATAGCGGAGGACGCGGGTGACGGCACGATAATGATACATTTCGAAAAGGCGAGTCTGAGTTACAACGCAGCCTATCAGGTGATAAACAGGGAGTTCCTGAGTCACGAGGGAGGGAAGTTCAAGACCGTGAACCGCGAGGAGGACATGGGCGACTCCGGCCTTCGCGACGCTAAGATGTCCTATCACCCGTACGGCTTTGTGAAAAAATATACGGTTAGCATCAATCTGCGGTAATCCCTTAAAGCATACCGGCAAGTTCCGCCGCGAAATAAGTTATCACAAGGTCGCATCCCGCCCGCCTTACCGACAGGTGATATTCAACGAGCGCGCGCTCGCGGTCAAGCGCGCCGGACGAAATTGCTGCGTTCAGCATCACGTACTCCCCGCTTACCACGTAACCCGCCATCGGAAGATCTGTCCTCTCCCGCAGGCGCGAGGCTATGTCGAGGCACGGACCTGCCGGTTTCACTATCAGCAGATCGGCGCCCTCATCAATATCGAGCATCGCGTCGCGAACTATCTCCCTGGGATTCGACGGCGGGAGTTGGTATCCCCGTCTGTCCCCAAAGTCCGGGGCGCTGTCCGCCGCCTCGCGGAAAGGGCCGTAGAACGCCGAGGCCAGTTTCGCGGCGTAGCTCATTATCCCGACTTCGGAGAGTCCCTCCCAGTCGAGCGCGTCGCGAATCGCGCCAACGCGCCCATCCATCATGTCGCTGGGAGCCACCATGTGCGCCCCGGCTTTAGCCTGGCTCACCGCCGCCCTGGATAAGAGTTTCAGCGTTTCGTCGTTATCCACTTTGCCGTCTGGGGCAAGATGCCCGCAGTGTCCATGTGACGTGTACTCACACATGCATGTGTCCGCGATCAGAAATATTTCCGGGTATTTTTCCCTCAAAAAAGAAAGCGCGCGCTGCACCGGCTGCGACGGGTCGAACGCGCTCGTGCCGTCCGCGTCTTTGTAAACCGGCAGGCCGAAGAACAGGTATGCGTTAACTCCGGCGTCCGAGGCCGGTTCGATTATCTCGGGCAGGCGGTCCACGCTCCAGTGAAACACGCCCGGCATCGACGCTATAGGACGCGACACGCCCTCTCCGGGACAGACGAATACCGGCAAGACTAAATGCCTCGGCTCAAGAGAAACCTCCGCGAGCATACCGCGAAGCGTGCCGTTCCCGCGGATTCTTCTCATTCTGATTTTAGGGAATCCGCTCAATGCAGCGAAGCCCTTCCCTGAGCGCCGCTCCATGACGCGACCGCTCCGCCCTCAAAATCGCGAGGTCCTCCGGTCATTATCGTGGAGTGTTCCGTCATGCTTATTTCCTTGAAAGTGACTCTAAACGGTATTTCACTCCACTTGATCAAAGGATTTGCCCTTTCCAGGATCTCGTTCACCAGAAATCCGGGCTGGCGCACTCTCTCTATATATATAGCGGGATTCTCAATATATACGCCGTCCGGACGGAGTCCGAAACGGCCGGTGGCGGACAACCTGATCCTGAAGGTAAAAAGAAGGGACTTGACGAAGACGGCGTCGGCGTAGAAACCTTCCGGGCTGAATCGGACCGCGAGATTGGAGAAACCCCTTGTTTCGTTCTCTTTGAAATATTCGTTGATGTCGCTTGCCAAAAGCTCAATCTCCCCCCACGAGTAACCGATGAGGGATGCGAGAGAATGGACGTCTTCTCCCTCCGGCACTTCCGAACCGGTCAGTATGGCTTCTATGCTCAGCCTGTCTATCCTTACTCCGCTAATATTAATTCCGCGAGCCTCGGCAAAACCCCTGCTGCCGGATACGCGGACGGACATAGATTCCGGCTCGAACGCGGCGCCCAATTTTTCGGCGAGCATTAGCGCCGTTTCGGCGTCGGACAGAGCTTCGCAAGGTCCAGTGGCGAAACATGCCGCAAGGACCATCGACATGACAAAAACAGTCACACGGAACGTGGCATATCTGCAGAAATTCGCGCGCAATTTATAATCCCCCCGAAAAAATAACTCGTTGCTTACAAAAATATTATCACCAAAACCGATCGAATGTTTCTATGTGTTTTGTATAATACTTCGGGAGTCGCCAACTCGCAATAATTCGACTGGGGGTATCCGTTTGAAGGGATCGGGTAAATCGTCACTTACGATAAAGGAATTTGCCGCGGTGTCGCTCTTTGCCTCCATAATATTCCTCATGACATTCACGCCGTTCGGTTTCATAAATCTGGTTGTAATAAACGCCACAATAGTACACGTGCCGGTCATCATAGGGTCGATACTGATGGGACCTCGCGTCGGCGCGTGCCTCGGAGGGATGTTCGGACTCGCAAGCTTAATCCGCAACACAATTTTGCCGACACTATTGTCATTCGCCTTCTCGCCGCTGGTACCGGTACCGGGAGCGGAACGCGGCAGCCTGATAGCTATCCTGATCTGTTTACTTCCCCGCGTACTGGTGGGGATTGTTCCGTACTACGCCCGCAGGTTCTTGAGCGCCGTTCCTTTCATCGAAAAATCGAATGTCGCGTGCCTGTTTCTCTCGGGAGTCGCAGGTTCCGTAACAAACACGATTCTGGTGATGCATATGTTGTTCTTCCTATTCAGGGATGCGTTCGCACAAGCCAGAAACGTCCCAGTGGACGCCGTATATGGATTGGTCATCTCGATAATCACCGCTAACGGAATCCCCGAGGCAATTGTGGCGGGCATTTTCGCGTCGGCCGTATGCAAAGCCGTGGAAACATATCGGTTCCATTTGTCCACTTGAATTACTCACAAATGTGAATAACTCGCCGATTTTTTTCCACGTCATTTATTCGTGGCCTTTAGCGGTTTTAAAATAGTCGTTTTTTTTTCGGAGCACATGCCAGTAATTTAAGAGTAGTATTATCATGAATTTATGAAATTCACAAACTTCACGGATGATTTTTGTGCATATGTGGATAATAGTGGTGGATAATTTACATCGTTTGGACCATTTTTTTTGAGACTTTTCAAAATGCTGGCGTCCGTTTTTATTCATGCTAGAATATTGAAACTCTACGCGGAAATAAATTCGAATACGCAGGGAGACATTGCGGGGTGTTCACCGTTGGAAAAAACTCTGGATGATATATGGCGGGATGTTTTGTCCTCTTCCGAGGAGATTTTGCCCGAAGGAGTAAATGAGATATGGCTTGCCACGTGCAATCCAATATCCATTGAGGATAACACGCTTTTGATCGAAGCATCCAATCAGTTTATAAAATCGAAGATGGATTCGATAATTCTGAAACCGCTGTCCTATTTCATCACGAAGCGCGGATACGCGAAATACGTGCAGGTTCGGGTTGCAAACGACTCCTCGCCAGATAACCAAAAGGCCACGCCTCAGGCAAAGAACACCCCTCCCCAAAGGAAGAACGGGCTCAATCCAAATTATGTGTTCGATACTTTCGTGGTGGGCAAATCCAACAGGCTTGCTCACGCGGCCAGCCTGGCGGTCAGCGATTCCCCCGGCGTGGCTTATAATCCTCTTTTTATATGGGGAGGAGTCGGATTGGGCAAGACACATCTGATGCACGCCATAGCTCATCACGTGGAGCACTATTTATCCGATGCGCGTACTCTTTACGTCAGTTCCGAAAAATTTACGAACGATCTGATAACCGCCATCCGCAATAACAGCACTCACGAATTCAGGTCCCGCTATCGTAATCTGGACCTTCTGTTGATTGACGATATACAATTCATCACCGGCAAGGAACAGACTCAGGAAGAATTCTTCAACACATTCAACAGCTTGTATGAGATGTCCAAACAAATCGTCATAAGTTCCGACAGACCACCGAGAGATATCGTGGGAGTGGAGGAGCGGCTCGTTTCCCGTTTCGAATCGGGACTTGTCACCGATATCCAGACGCCGGATCTCGAAACGAGGGTGGCCATACTTCAAAAGAAAGCGTTTCTAAAAAATCGCGAAATTCCAGATGACGTCATACTTTTTCTTGCGACTAACATACCCAGCAACATACGCGAACTTGAAGGAGCGCTTAACAGGGTTGTCGCTTATTCCGAGATAAATTCCGAACCTATGAGCACTGAAAACATATTAGTCTGGCTCAAGGATGTAATACGCTCCAACTCGAAGGATAATATCAGCGTGGATTATATCCAGCAGCTTGTCGCCGAGAGTCTAGGCATAACCATAGAGGAACTTCTGTCGTCAAGCAGGACTGCGGAACTGGCTCTCGCACGGCAAATAGCCATGTACGTAACAAGAAAAAATTTGAATTTGACCGTGAATCAAATAGCTCTCGCTTTCAACAGGAAGGATCACACCACCGTTCTATACGCATGCAGACGCATTGAGGAAATGAAGAAGACAAATCTGAGGGTTAAAACGATTGTGGATAACCTTCAGGATAAGATGTAAATTTGACGTGAATTTCCTGTGATGAAGTGACGCCTTTGTACGTAAAACAAATTTTTTTAGATAATCCTGTGGATATTGTGAGTATTTTTCGAAAATCTTCCAAGTCTTTCTCCACAACGGAGCGCTTCACGGCAGAACGATCGAGGGGTATTATCCACGAATCCACACGGCCTACTAGTACGACTACTTATAATTATATATATAATAGAATTACTGGAAGAATATTTCTTTGAACATGATCCGGAGGTAACCGTAATATGAAGATATCAGTCAACAAGGAAACATTTGTTAAAAATTGGAATATAGCGGAAAGGAACGCCGTTACTTCGGGGTCCATGAATATTTTTTCCACTGTTTATATCCGCGCGGATATGACGGAGGTTGAGCTTCAGGCGACCGACATTCGCACATCCGTGATATGCAAGGCCGGAGGCGTAACGGTAATGGAACCGGGAGAAGCGGTAATACCGATAAAAGGAGTTTCAGACCTGTTCAAGAAGGCTGGTTCGCCTGAGTTCACCATCACTGTGGATGGAGGACAGGCCGTCATGGTGTCCGGCAAGAGCAGGTATAAATTCTCCACATATCCTGTCGGTGATTTTCCGAAGCTGCCGTCGTCGTCCGGAGGTAAGTTCTTCTGTTCCGCGCAGGTTTCCAAGCTTGTTTCAGCTATTGAACGCGGAACGCTTTGCGCTTCATCCGGCGATGAATATCCTCAGTATCTTTCATGCGCTTATTTCGAGATGGAAAATGGAATGGTGAACGTGGTATCGACCGACAAGAGAAGGCTTGCTTTCTGTAAGACTGAAGTAATCGAAGGCAGCGAGAGTGAACCGATGCTCCTTCCAATGAAAGGTCTCAAGGAATTGGTAAGAATATTGGGAATGATAGATCCGAACCTTGAGGTACATGTGTCGTGCGACGACGCCCAGGCGTTTTTTGTGACCGAGGGTCTTGAATTTGCCGTTAGAAAGGTCGAGTCAAAATTTCCGGCATACGCTAAAAAAATTCCCGCCTCCCATGAAACTTCGGTGGAGATAGACAAACTTTCACTGCTGGCTGCGCTTGAACGCGTAGATGTAGTGGTAAGGGATTACAATCGCGTGGTGATGGTCAACCTGACGGGAGACGAATGCACCCTTACCGGACGCGCAAGGGAGTTTGGCGAGGCGGTGGAGAATATCTCATGTTTAATAGAGGGAGAGCCGCTGTTTACGGGTTTTAATACCAGATTCTTCTTCGATGCTGTTAAGATATTGGAAGGGGATACTGCTAAATTGTTGTTCAACGGCCGCAACGGTACCATGGTGGTTAGATCGAAAAGTTCAGAAAATTTCCTTAGTCTGGTAGCTCCGGTGGATACTTCGGAAGAAGAAGCGGAAGTGAAATCAGCCGACGCCGGGGTAGATGTACTTTAGCGAAACATATTTTTATAATTTTAGAAATATTTGCGGCGAGCGCCGCGAGTGGTCGCCGGGTTTCAATATGATCACAGGTCCGAACGGAGCGGGTAAGACTAATTTTTTGGAGGGACTCAATCTCCTGTCGGGATGGGGTCCGCTTGAGAAAAATGCCCTGTTGGCGAATATAATACGCTGGAATAGCAGCGCGTCACAGCCTGCGTCTTTATGGGGCAGGGTCTGCGGCGAGGAGCCGCTCGACATATTTGCGTCACTCCGCGCGAGATGTCAGCTGAAGCGAGGCGACAAGACCACTGCCGCGTCGGATATGAGGCGCGCGATTCCGGTTCTGTCATTCATGCCGAACCACATGTCCATTTTAAAGGGCGGCGCGTCATACAGGAGGCATCTTCTGGACATGACAGGCGTTCTTGTAAGCGTTCCCTATTCGAAAATCTTGCGCGATTACAGGGTAATACTCAGGCAAAAATCCGCTCTGCTCAGAAAGCGCGCGGACACGCGCAACGCCGACAGGATATTGATGCAATTGGGCTCATGGCTCTGGACGGCGCGCGAGGAAATATTGAAGATGATAGAGGCCTCAGCTCGAAATTTTTCCGATCTTCTTCCCCGTCCAATGGATTTTTTTTTCTCAAGGGGCGGCGGGGGAATGGACGAGGTCCCTTCCGACGATTTCAGAAAATCTCTTAAACGCGCGTACGAGCGTGAACAGGCCTCGGGGATTCCGTTAGTGGGTCCTCAGAGGGATGACGTTAGGTTCACATGCGACGATATAGACGCGTCTGTAGTATTGTCAAGGGGGCAGATAAGAAGGGCCGTTTCAGTTTTGATACTTGCTTCCGCCCTCGTGGTGGAAAAGCATTTGATGAGAAAACCGATCCTCTTGTTTGATGAGATAACATCCGAGCTGGATGAACTGGGGAGAATGCGCGAGATTGAATCTCTCCTGGCAACGGGATGCCAGGTCTTTGCCACCACTGCCGATGCCTCAGCTTATAATGGGGTTGAAATATACAGAATGAATGAAGGAAGGTTTTTGTGAACGCCCCACTCGAAAATGATTATGACGTAATAGTGGTCGGCGGAGGACACTCCGGATGCGAGGCCGCGCTTGCCGCGTCGAGAATGGGATGCCGCACGCTGATTTTGAACCACAATCTCGAAAATATGGCTCTGATGCCGTGTAATCCCGCCATAGGAGGCCCGGCGAAGGGCAATCTGGTGCGCGAGCTGGACGCCCTTGGAGGCGAACAGGCGAGGGCGGCGGACATATCCACGCTGCATCTCAGATGGCTCAATACGTCGAAGGGGCACGCCGTTCGGACGCTCCGGGCGCAATGCGATCTGTCGGAATATGGGGACCACTATACGAGGACATTGTGGTCCGCCGGCCTGAGAATTTATCAGGCCATGGTCTCCGGGATAGCCGTGGATTCAGGAAGCGTCATCGGCGTTACTACTCTCGCCGGGGAGAAATTTTCCGCGGGAAGGGTCATCATCGCCGCCGGAACTTACATGAGAGGTCTCGTCCACATCGGGATGGTCAATTTCCCCTCAGGTCCGCTTGGACAGGTTTCGTCCAGCTTTGGGTTATCCGAGTCCATACTCGCCGCCGGGATAGAACTGCGGCGCTTCCGCACGGATACTCCCCCTAGAATAGACAGCAATAGCGTGGATTGGGACTCCATCGATCTTCAGCTAAGCGATCCCGAACCGGAGGCGTTCTCGCACTGGAACAACAAGAGGGCATACAAGGGTCATTTTTGCGGACACACAAGAACATCCGCGCGAACCCACGATATTTTCAAAGCGTCTCTTCACCGCTCACCGCTCGCAGCGCATGGAATAGAGGCAAGAGGTCCCCGTTATTGTCCGTCACTCGACGACAAGATAATGAAATTTCCAGACAAGGAGTCGCATCCGATATTTTTGGAGCCGGAGGGGAGGAATGGCCGAAGTATATACATGCAGAATCTATCGACATATATGCCGCCCGACGTCCAGCTCGATATAGTTCGCACGCTGCCCGGCTGTGAACGCGCGATAATGTTGAAGCCCGGATACGGCATAGAGTACGACTATGTGACGCCGACTCAACTTGAACCCTGGTTGGAGGCCAAAGCTGTACGAGGTCTGTATTTCGCGGGCCAGATTTGCGGAACGTCGGGCTACGAGGAGGCCGCGGCACAGGGTTTCATGGCCGGGGTCAACGCGGCTCTCTCCGCGCTCCGCAGGGAACCTTTGGTGTTGAGGCGCGATCAGGCGTATATAGGAGTCCTCATAGACGACTTGGTTACGCGCGGCACGAACGAGCCCTACAGAATGCTGCCGAGCCGCTGCGAACACAGGCTGATAATGAGACATGACAACGCGGATGAAAGATTGTGCGCCATTGGCAGGGAACTCGGCATATTGAGCGACGGCCAGTGGGAAATATTCAACAAAAAGATGGCGGCCCTGGAATCCGCCCGAAAAAAGCTTTCGGAGATCAGAGCGCCGGCTTCGGAAGGAATCAATTCCATTCTGCGCGAACGGGGTTCATCTCCGCTGTCCGAATCTGCAGCGGCAATAGACCTCCTGAGAAGGCCCGAGATATCGTGGCGCGACCTGCCTTTTATGATGGACGTCGATATCGACGAGGAAATCGGACGACGGATTGAAACGGACGCGAAATACGAGGGTTATATCGAGCGGGAGAAACGACGAGTAGCGAGAATGGCCTCAATGGAACTTCTCCGGATACCGGACGGTTTGGTCTATTCGGAAATACCGGGGCTGTCAGCGGAGTCGATGGAGAAACTGTCGGGGATAACTCCGAAGACGCTCGGGCAGGCGTCAAGGGTGGCGGGAGTGACATGCGCCGACATCCAGCTCATTCAAGTGGCGATCGAGAGGAACCGCAGGGCGCTGTCATGAATCCCATTCACGGCGCGCTCAATCCCCTCCGGTCTTTCTTCGGGCTCTGCGCCACGCTGGCGGAGATTGAATCCGAATGGGAACAGGTGGTTGGTCCTGCTCTGGCGCGCCGAAGCCGGGTGAAGTCATACGATGACGGAGTACTCGTCGTTACGGTCGAAAACCGCTCCGCGGAGCAGGATATGAATTTTAAGAAGAACTCGATAATAAGGGCTATATCGGCCAAAACTTCCCTGAAATTGAGTGATATAAGGACGGAGATAGCGCCCGTGATCCGCGGAGTAAAGCGGACGCGGCGAAAGACGGGAGGAACCCGCCGCCGTAAACGCGAGCCTGACGTGAACTCCCCTGAACTGGAAAAGCTGAAAACCGAAATATTGTCCGAGAATCCCGGACTGAGTGAACAACTGGCCGAAACAATAGCCGGGTGTCGTTTGGGGAACGCTTCTATCGACAATCGTTAAAGCATCGGGCGAATATGTGACGCTTCCTTTATTGTGCTATACTTGGCCTATTCTTGATTTAAAATTCCGCTATTCTGAAATAATCATGAAAGTAGCAGGATATAAAGGAGCAGTGATGTTTTGGCAAAATTACCGGTTTTAAATATAGGAAAGCATACGCCCAAATACCCGATCATTCAGGGCGCCATGGGGGTAAAGATTTCAGGAGCCCGCCTCGCGGGAGCTGCTGCGGCGTGCGGCGGCGTAGGAACGATAGCGAGCGTTGGAATTGCGTGCGACCACCCGCTTTATAACGGCAGAAATTATTTCGACGTAAACGAAATAGCTGTGGGTGAAGCGGTGAAATCGGCGAGGGAGACCGCTCCGGATGGAGTGGTGGCGGTAAATTGCATGGTGGCGCTCACAGACTACGACAGGCAGGTGAGGAGCGCGTGCCGTGCCGGCGTGGACATAATTATGTCGGGAGCCGGCCTCCCGATGAAGCTGCCGGAGTATACCAAAGATTTTCCCGACGTGGCGATAGTCCCTATAGTAAGCTCGGTTAAGGCTGCCGATCTCATCGTGCGCAAGTGGGGAAAACAGTACGGCAGACTGCCGGACGCTATAATGGTGGAAACGCCTCTTTACGCAGGCGGACATCTCGGAGCGACCAAGATGGAGCAGGTGATGAACCCCGAGTTCTCCCTTGAGAACGTGATCCCCGAATTGGTAAACTATGTCAGCGGCACAGTGAAGGCGGACATACCGGTGATCGCCGCCGGGGGTATATGGGACCGCGCGGACATAGACCGAATGATCTCCCTTGGCGCGGGCGGGGTGCAGATGGGCACCCGTTTTGTCTGCACCAAAGAGTGCGACGCGAGCGAAAGATTCAAGCAGGCTTACATCGACGCGACCCCGGACGACGTGCTTCTAATAATGAGTCCGGCCGGATTACCGGGAAGGGCTCTCAGGAATCCCTTCGTCGAAAAGTACATATCGGGTTCCCCCGAAAGCAAACCCTGCATGGCGGCATGCCTTTCCCACTGCAAATACCTTGAAAACAGGACCACGTTCTGCATAGCCCATGCTCTGGTGGACGCTTACATGGGCGATTGGGAAACGGGGCTTTTCTTCGTCGGCAGCAACGTCGTCAAATGCTCCGAGATAAGTACGGTTGCCGCGATTTTCAAGGAACTGGTAGGAGAATAAAGAAAAGTTTGAAAGGAAGCCAGTTCGCTCTTTTCAAGTCCCGGAGGTTCCTGCCCCTGTTCGTCACCATGTTTCTGGGGGCTTTCAACGATAATTTCTACAAAAACGCAATGGTCATTTTGATCACTTACAGGCTGGCCGATTTGGTTGGAGTGGACGCAAGGATTCTGGTATCGGCTGCGGCAGGGATTTTCATCCTGCCGTTCGTGCTCTTTTCCGCGCTCGCGGGACAGATGGCCGACAAGTATGAACGAGCCTCGCTGGTTCGTTATGTGAAACTACTGGAGATAGTAGTTATGTCCGTAGGGATCATAGGATTTGTGACAGGCAGCATCCCTTTGTTAATGATAATACTGTTTCTGATGGGAGCGCAGAGTACTCTCTTCGGGCCGCTCAAGTACAGTATTCTTCCGCAGCATCTTGAGAAGGACGAACTGATAGGAGGCAACGGCCTCATAGCGATGGGGACGTTCCTCGCCATTTTGCTTGGGACGATTTTCGGAGGCATATTCGTCCTTGGCGAACGGGGGATATTTGCCGTGAGCTTTCTGGTTGTCGGAATAGCGGGTGCCGGTTGGGCGGCAAGCTTTTTCATCCCTCCGACAAAAGTAATTCAGCCGTCCCTGAAATTGCGATTCAACGTATTCACCGAAACGTGGAAGATAATATCAAGCGTATGGCCAAGACGGGACATATTTCTTCCGATAGTGGGGATATCGTGGTTCTACTTCGTCGGGGTGATGTTCCTGTCGCAGTTTCCCACATACGGCAAAATGGTCATCGGCGCGGATGAAAAAGTTGTCACGTTGTTTTTCGCGGTGTTTTCCGTCGGCATAGGCGTTGGTTCGGTCGCCTGCAACGGTCTTTTGAAGGGCGAGATATCCGGGCGCTACGTCCCCTGGGCGGCCTTGGGGATAGCAGTTTCTAGCGTCGCTCTGTACTTTGCGAGTCTCCGGGAGCCGGTTACCGAACACGGCGCGTTGATGACTATAATGGAGTTCGTGAGTTCTCCGATCAATATGGCGGTGCTTGCGTGCCTTTTTGCCATCTCGTTCTTCGGCGGGCTGTATATAGTTCCCCTCTACGCGATCATACAGAGCCGCAGCGAGGAGAAGTTTCTGGCCACCGTCACCGCCTGCGGCAATGTGGTCGACTCCGCGTTCATGGTGATGTCCTCCATCGCGGTCACAGTTATGCTCAAGCTCGGGTTTTCAATTCCGGGGATCTTCCTCGCTACGGCGATTTTCACAATCGCGGCCTTTTTTATGATAAAAAAAGCCGCGCGTGATTAACGATCCCACAGGCGGCGATTCGGCGTATTGACAAACAGGGTTCTATTGGTTATAAAACATATAGATGATTCAGGAAATAATTCGACAGCGAATTATGCCAAAATACTTTCAAGGGATTGTTTTTTTAAGCAGTTCCAAAGGGATGTTTTGCGCTTAATGAGGTTTTTGCAATGAACAGCTCTCAAAAAACAAACATTTAGGAGGAAAAAGTCATGAGAAAACGTACCATTCTGTTGCTGGCGGTGATGCTGGTCGCGTCCGTCTTAAGCGCTTCCGCCCCGGCTTCCCCCGCGCCTGTTGAGCTTACAATGGGTTCTTGGCGCGCCGATGACGTGGCTCAGATGAACAATCTGCTGGCCGAGTACAAAAAGATCGTCCCGCACGTGACCATCAGCTTTCAGCCCGTCAACCCGCCGGACTATAACGCCACCCTGCGCACCCAGTTGGAGAGCGGAACCGGCCCCGACCTGATGTACGCCCGTTCTTACGCCACCGGGATCGAGCTGCTGAACGCCGGTTATATTGCTGACTGTTCCGATATACCCGGCGTCAAGGAAAATTTCACGGCAAGTAACCTTGCTCCGTGGCAGGCTCCCGACGGCAGGATGTTTGCCGTTCCATTCGCTGCTGTGTCCCACGCGGTGTATTACAACAAGGGAATTTTCGAAAAAGAAAATTTGCAGGTTCCCCAAACATGGGACGAGTTCATCGCGGTTTGCGAAGCCCTGAAATCCAAAGGCTACACTCCGCTCGCCAACGGCGTGGCCGACGAGTGGGACATACTTGAATGCTTCTTCCTGGGTATGCTGCCCAGCTTTGTGGGAGGCGCCGATCAGCGCGTCCAATATGAGAGCGGCGCCAGGAAACTCAACGACGAGGCCTTTGTGGATGCTTATTCCGCCTTCGCTGAGGCCGCGCCTTATCTGCCGCAGGGTTTCGAGGCTGTGACCTACAATGACAGCCAAGCCCTGTTCAACACCGAGATGGCGGTCATGTTCGCAGACGGCTCCTGGACTATCAGCGTGTATGACGGAGTGCCCTTCGAATGGGGCGTATTCGCTCTGCCGGGGCGCAAGGCCGAGGACACAAAGATAACCTTCCATCCCGACATGGCGATCACCATGAACGCCGCAACCGAGCATCCGGAAGAGGCCAGGGCATTTCTCACATGGCTGTGCACTCAGGAAGGCGCTTCCACAGCTTCGAAAGCGCTTCCCACCGGTTTCTTCCCGATGATCAATTTCCCGATCACGCTGGAAGACCCCCATGCAAACGAATTCCTTGGCTTAAACAGCGGCAGGGAGACCGACGCGCGTTTCGTATGGCCCGCCATGATGGAACTTTATGCTCCCATGAATCAGGCTGTTATCAATGTCCTCAAGGGTACGATGACCCCGCAGGAAGCGGCCGACA
>Ga0099364_10002655_pt1 | contig 28293 bp, 20 predicted proteins | sample TergutTh196P3_FD_73070 | JGI IMG/M metagenome (GOLD analysis project Ga0099364, IMG submission 73070) | Microcerotermes parvus P3 segment gut microbial communities from Pointe-Noire, Republic of the Congo - Th196 P3 | ecosystem: Host-associated > Arthropoda: Insects > Digestive system > Gut ... | reverse complement strand
ATTCATCTTTTAAATCTTAAATAAAAAAATTTTATAAAAATATTAAATTTATATCTTTTTAATTCAAAGAATAATGGGAGGATATAAATATTAAATTTTTATCTTCTTAATTCATAGTCTTGTTTTATACGACTACCTTCTGGTTTAGTTTGCCCCATATATTTACTATCTCTGTCAGGATGTCCATAAGGTTTTTCAGCTGGAGAAGTCATAGTTTCAAACACAATTTGACAAGCTCGCTGCCCAGGATACAAAGCCACTGGCATTTTTCCAATGTTTGATATTTCTAAAGTAATTTTACCTTCAAAGCCAGGATCTATGAAACCTGCAGTTACATGCATTGTTATTCCAAGCCTACCCATCGAAGATCTTCCTTCAACCCTAGCTACTAAATTATCAGGAACTTTAACAGTTTCTAAAGTGGTAGCTAATGTGAATTCATTAGGGTGGATAATAAAAGCTTCCCCCTCTTCAACATGAACAGATTCCATGTAAGAATCAATGTTTTCAGGATCTTTAGGATCAATATATGGTTTTTTAATGATTTTAAATCCTTTAAACTCATTTCCTATTCTTAAATCTACTGAAGATGGTTGAATTTGTCTTTCAGGATCTATTAAAGGACTTATTAGAATTTTTCCTTCTTTAAGGAACTTTTTAATATATATATCACTTAAAATTGTCATTAATTAATTCCTAAAATAAATTTTTTTAATCTTATTAATTCAATTTAACTAATTGGATAAATCTTATCGAATTCTATTTAACTAATTTGAAGAGCTTATTAACCCAATTTAACTAATTCCATAGAGTTTATTTATCCTATTTAGCTTATTTGATAAATTTTATCTTTTCTACTTAGCTATGTGATAGTATTGATAAACTCAAATCTTTTTTAATTAATAATTTTGATTTAGTTCATTTTTGCTTTTTCTTTAAAATTTTTATATTAGAATAATTGTTATTATAATTATAATTTCATTATTATTCTTCTAAGCACTCCTTTCAATGTATGAACTTCCCTGCCTGTGATAAATGCTCTATTTACAATATTTTTAAAAGATTTAATAGCTGTTTTCTGCTTATGTTTAGGAAGGTCTAAAATAGCTACAATTTTTTCCATATCTGCTAATAAATACTTTTTTTCAATTGATGTAGCTTCTTCTAATCCTTCAACAGGAAATTCATTTCTATTTTTAAATATTTCATAAAAAATAATAGCTGCTGCATGAGAGATATTCATAATGGGATAAGAATGATTGGTTGGAATACTCACTATAATATCACAAAGATCAATTTCATGATTATATAGACCATTTCCTTCTCTACCAAATAAAATAGCTATTTTATTGTTTAAATTTATGGATTTACCTAATTCCTCTGGTTTTATAGGAATTCGTGCTAAATTATAGCTTCCTCCTGGAGTTCCAGTCGAACCAACAATAAAATCAATGTTTTCTTTCTTTAAAAAGTCATCAATAGTTTCAAAGACTTTTGCAGTTTCTACAATGTTTTTAGCATGCATAGCTTGATAATAAGCTTCTTTTTTAAGCTCACATGGATTAATTAAAATCAAATTTTTTAAACCAAAGTTAGCCATAGCTCTAGCTAAGAAACCCACATTCCCTGATGATTCACATTCAACAAAAACAACAAATATATTTTCTTCAACTCTTTTATGGTTTTTAGATAGTAATATCCTTTCATGAGTAGAACTTTTTTTATTTTTAGATGTTAATTTTGCTTTAGATGTTGATTTAATTTCATCAACTTCTGCTTCTTTAACAATATTAGTGTTATCATCATCAACTATGATTTTTTTCTCTGATTTTATATCTCCTACTTCAATAACCCCCTTAATAAACTTTTTTTAATTAATCTTTTATCATCTTTGTTTATTATAATTAATATATTTTTATTTTTTTCTAAAATATTTTTATTATATAGCTAATTTTTAATTTAGTTAATAGAAAATAAAGCCTGTTTTTTGCTTTTATATGCTCATGGAAATATTAAAAACAATTATCTTTATTGATAATCCTTTTTCAAAGAAAATAGAAAATAAATATTAAAAATAATTCTTTTTATTGATAACCCTTTTTCAAAGAAAATAGAAAATAAATTTTTTTTATTTTGAAATTTATAAATTTCATGAAAAATATAATTGGGGAGATAAAGTTTTAAGAAATGATAATTTTTAAAATTATCATATTCATTTATTTAAATAATTAAAAAAATTATAATCTATATTTTTCTTAAAGATAAAAATTTAAGGTTTATTTTAAAAATTAAAAGAATCAACAATTGTTTTTTTAAAATAAATTAATATTATATGGCTCATTAATTAAAATATTTTATTTCAAGAAGAAAATAATAAAAATTATAAAAAGAGTTTTGTTTAGCTATTTATTAAATTGCTTATTAAAGTTGATTAAATTGTTTATTAAATCATTTTAAACTGTTTAGTTAATATAAATAATAGCTAAAAGTCCTATCTTTCTTTATTTTCACCACCATTAATACCATAGCTCATTTTCAAAAGTTCTAATATGTTCATAACTTTTATATCAGAATTTTCATTTTCTAATGCATCTTGGATATTATACTGACAGAATGGACATATGCTTATTACAGCATCAACACCTAATTTTTTTATCATATCTGCTTTCTTTTTACCTAGACCAAGAGCAATTTCAGGTTTACCTGCACGAACTCCTCCACCAGCTCCACAACATTGATCTGGTTTTTCCATTTCTACAAATTCCACGCCCTTGATTTTTTTAAGTATTTCTCGTGGTTCATTTGCAATTTCTTGACCTCGAACCAAATGGCATGGGTCATGATAAGTAACCTTTAAATTTAAATCTTTCATATTTTTTGTATTGAGTTTGCTAGCTAAAAATTCACTAATATCTACTATATTTAAGTTAATTCCATATTTTGGATAATCTTTCTTTAAAGTAGCTCCACAACCTGCACAAACAGTTATTATAGTATCATATTTAGAGAATATTTCATTGTTCTTATTAACTAGGTCTTCTACAATGTCAGTTTGTCCAGTTCTTAGAAGTGGTGATCCACAACATACTTGTCCTTGAGGAACATCTACATCTACTCCATTTTCTTTTAATACATCAATAAGGGCAAATCCAACATTTTGAAGTCTATAATCCACCATACACCCTGTGAAAATAGCTATTTTTGGTTTCACCATCTTTTTTTCACTTGATGAATTATCCTCTTTTTTAGCTACTTTGTTAATGGTTTCAATGAATTTTTCTCCTAATGATTCAATAGAACGACCAGTGTCTTTTATCGTTTCTGCAACATTTATATGTGCTTCAAGTGGACCTAAATCTTTTCTAAAAGCTAATGCTCTTACTTTTTCTATTGCATCCCCAAAGCTATTGATTTCTTTAGGGCATACTTCCCCACATTTTCCACAGCTTGTACAATAATAAAGACCATTTTCTACACTTTCTTTTGTTCGCTCTCCACTATCTCTTGGATCAAAGTCAAATTTAGAAAGATACCTCATAAAATAGGGTCCTGCAAAATTTTCAGTTTCTTTTATTACTGGACATGCTGAAAGGCAGGAATAGCATTCTATACAACTTCTAACCTTTTTAGTATCCATACACTCTTCGCTTCCAATAATAGAAGGACAAGCACAAATATTCATTGAGGTATTAGTAGCTGTTGTGTCTGATAACTCATTAGTTACTTCATCTTCTACTTTTTCAAGACATAGATTCATATTAGCTACTTTATTTTCGATTTCCCCGTTATCAACAATAAAATCTTTTATAACTGGAAAATCCAATGGTTCAAGAATAGATTTATCTTCTACTTCATTTTTACAAGCAAGCACAGGATTCCCATTCAGTTTTAATCCACAAGAGCCGCACTGTCCTGCTCTACAAGAGCTTCTAAAACTTAGATTACCATTATAATTTTCATTAATATATATTAAAGCATCTAAAATTTTCATTTTATTGCTTTTTTCAATTTTATATTTTTCAAAATAAGGTTCTCTATCTTTCTCTTTATCATACCTTAAAACCTGAATTTCTATCATTTTTATCTCCAAAAATAGTGCTTATGATTATAATTCATAAAAATAATCGCCTATGATTAACGTTTTTTAAATTAAAGAATATTTATTTTGTGTATAATTTCGCCTCTTAAAAAAATACTCAGCATAATATATATTTCCTAATTATAATATAAATTTCATAACTACAATACATATTTCCTAATTATAATACATATTTTCTAGCTACAATATATATTTCCTAATTATAATATAAATTTCTCATTTGAAAATGTTTTTAACTGGACAATATGGGATAAGAGGTAAAATTTTTACAGCATCAATATTAACAATTATTATTGAGTATAATAAAATGATTATTTCTTAATATGTATATTCTGTAATAAATAGTATTTTACTTTTTTTCATAAATGTTTTTGTCAAATATTCTGATGAAGAAAAAAGTATGTATTAATAATTTATAAAATTAGTCATAGATACATTAAATAAAACTTCATGAGGAATTTTTATTCTATACTTAATATTTTTTAAAATAAATAATTTTTATATAACTTATTAATCATAAAAAGCCTTTTCAGGAATATATAAAAATTTTTAAAAATTTGAATCATCATACATATTCTCATAACTGTATGTAAAAAATAGTCATGTTTATATAGGATGATGATTAAACTGTTCGTATAGAAGGATGAGTTTATAAAACTGTTTCAATATTCAAGAATAGAAAAAATTTAAAAATAAAAAATTTTTAGATTGTGAATTTGTTGAACATTATTATATTTATCCTAGTTTATGTGATTTTTATATTAGATAAACAAGGCAAAAAATTAATAAGCCTCCCCCTACGCTATATTTTTTGTCTTTTATCCATTATAACAATTTTCAATGAAGGGTTTTTAAATATATTCTCCCCCTTAAAATGAAAATTAGTAATAGAGTGTAAAATGAGCTACAGTTGTTAATACTGGCTGTAGCTATTCTCTATTATTTTAAAATAATCATTGTGAAACTTATTATTCATTTTATCAAAATTTACTTAAATTATAATTTATTAATTTAACAAACATTTAAAAAACACTATAGAATACTTTTTTTATTTAAATCTTTTTAAAAATTGAATTTTCTTTTATTTATTTTAAGAGTACTTTTTCATTAATGAAAATAGCTATTTAATATTCTTTATCTTTAATTTCTTGATTTATCTTTAATATATTCTTTATAATATTATATTTCATTTAATTTGATTTTAAGATAAAGTTTTTATAGTATCCCATCATATTTTAAAAAATAAATTTTTGATTAATAAATTTTTATAATAATTCTTTATTTCTTTAAATAGGTATTAAAAAGTAATATTTAAAAAAAATAATATTAATAAGACTTATAAAATAAAATATTTAATCACAATAGCTATTTATTTTAAAAAAAGAATTTTTCTAATACATTTTTTAAAAGCTTTCATTTATCCATGAATATATTTTAAAATATTTCTATTTTATCATGATTATTAATTATAATTAATCAAAAATTATATTTATTAATAATTTTAAAAGTATATCTGAATTATTAATATTACTTATTTATTAGTATTTTTTATCTAGATTTTATAAGAATTAATAGATGATTAGTATCTAGTATTTAAATAATCTTTAATTAATTCTGATTACTCTATTTAAATAATTTTAAGTAGCTATTGAGAAATCAAATTATTAATTAAAAAATATTTTTATATTCAATAGCTAAACTTTATGGTGAGAAATAATGGATTTAAAACAGTTAGTCAAAGGTAAATCTGGTGATAAACTTTTTCTCTTAGGTAATGAAGCAGCGGTAAGAGGTGCTATTGAAGCAGGAGTTTCAATTTCCTCTACATACCCAGGGACTCCTTCTTCTGAAATAGGAAATATTCTATCTTTAATAGCTAAAGACGCTGGAATGTTTTTTGAATTTTCTATTAATGAAAAAGTAGCTATGGAAGTTGCTGCCTCGAGTGCAGCTAGTGGTCTTAGATCATTCGTTTTTATGAAACATGTGGGATTAAATGTAGCTTCTGATTCTTTTGTAAGTGCAGTCTATACTGGTGTTAATGGAGGAATGGTAGTACTTGTTGCTGATGATCCTTCTATCCATTCATCGCAAAATGAACAAGATACTAGGAATTATGCTCGACTTGCAAATTTACCTTTTTTAGAACCATCAAATCCTCAAGAAGTAAAAGACATGATGAAATATGGTTTTGAACTTTCTGAAAAATTTAATATCCCTGTTTTACTTCGTACAACAACACGTATTTCTCATATGCGAGGAATAGTAGAATTGGGAGAAATATCTTCTAAAAACCTTTCAAATAATAATAAAAATAATAATAATAATACCAACAGCAATAGTAATACTAATAATACAAGTAGTGATAGTAATAGTAATAGTAACGATGAAAATAAATGTCATTGGGAAAAAGCTTACTTTGAAAAAGATCAAAAACAGTTTGTACCTGTACCAGCTAATGCACTTACAATGCATAAAGAGCTAGTGTGTAAAATCAAAAATATTGAAAGTGTAGCTAATGAATCTGATTTAAATGAAGTTTACAAATTTAATAAAAATAGTAATCTGAAATTAGGAGTAATAGCTAGTGGTGGTGCTTTTAATTATGCATATGATATTGTAAATCAAGATAATCTTGAAATGGATATTTTAAAACTTGGTTTTTCTTATCCTTTTGGAAGAGATAGGATTTTTGATTTTGTTAAAGATTTAGATGGGGTTTTTGTTGTAGAAGAAGTTGATCCAATAATGGAAAAAGAAATATTAGCTGTTTTAGGAAAAAATAATTTAGATATTCCTGTTTTTGGTAAGTTAAATGGTATTTTCCCATTAATCTATGAATTTACTCCAGATATTATTAGAAATTCATTTAATAAAGTTTTAAATAATATTGATTCTACTGGCAAAATTGAAAAAGAAGAATTATATAAAAAACTTAAATCAATGGGAACAAGTGTTGATATTGATTGTTATGAAAAACCTGTTGAAAATGACTTTTCTCAAAAAATTGATTCTTCTATAAGTGAAGAAATAGCTAATTTAATGGATGAGCTACCTAATAGACCACCAACATTATGTGCTGGCTGTTCTCATAGATCTACTTATTTTGGAGTTAAAAAAGCAGCTGAAGAACTAGGAATAGCTGAGGAAGATTTAATATTTTCTTCAGATATTGGTTGTTATACTTTAGGAATCAGTCCTCCTTATAAAACTGCAGATTATCTTTTATCTATGGGAGCAAGTATAGGAAATGCTTGTGGTTTTTCAGCAGCTACTAATCAAAGAATTATAAGCTTTATTGGAGATTCAACATTTTTCCACGGAGGTATCCCTCCTCTTGTAAATGCAGTCCACAATAAACACAGATTTGTACTTACAGTTTTGGATAATAGAACCACAGCTATGACTGGAGGTCAGCCACACCCAGGACTTCCTGTAGATGGAATGGGTGATTTAGCTCCTGAAATTTCAATAGAAAAAATAGCTATTGCTGCTGGTTGTGAGTTTGTTAAAACTATAAACCCTATTAATTTGAGAAAAACAGTTGACACTTATAAAAAAGCCTTAGAATTTGATGGTGTTGCGGTTATAATAGCTAAATATCCTTGCACTCTTATCAAAGGGCAAAAAAAGAAAAACCCAATGGAAATTATTCAGGACAAATGTAATCAATGTTTAGATTGTGTAAACACTCTTGCTTGTCCAGCTATTTCTACAAAAGATGAGCAGGTTATAATTGATGAGGGTATCTGTAAAGGTTGTGGAACTTGTCTTCAAATGTGTAATGAAAAAGCTATTAAGGTTAAAATACAATGAAAATTCTAATAATAATATCTAATAAAAGGGTTTTGGGTGATAGCTATGTTTAATGAAAAAGAATCTTATAGTATTTATGTTTGTGGTGTTGGTGGACAAGGAATAATTAAAACATCTGTAATTATTGGTGAAGCAGCTATGAATGAAGGATATGAGGTTGTACTAAGCGAAATACATGGAATGTCTCAAAGAGGAGGTGTCGTATCTACAGAACTTAAAATCGGAGATTATAAAAGTTCAATAATAGAAGAAGCAGAAGCAGATGTTATTCTTGGGTTTGAACCAATTGAAGCTGTAAGAGGTCTTAAAAAAGCTAATAAAAATACAAAAATAATTTTTAACACACTTCCAATAATACCTTCTACTTTAAGTCAGTCAAATCAAAATTATCCAGAAATAGCTAGAATAATAGCTATTTTAAATGATAATTACAAACATGTTTTTCCTATTGAAGGAGAAAAATTAGCTAAAGATGCTGGTAGTCTTTTATCTTTGAATATGGTTCTTTTAGGTTCTGCAATAGCTAATGACACTTTTCCATTATCAAAAGAAGCAGTTATAAAAGCAATGAAAAATAATTTAAATGAGCGTTTCCATGATATGAACTTAAAAGCTATTGAAAACGGATATAATGCAGTTAAATCCAATGTTAATTGAAAATTTGAAAAATAAAAATCATTAAGATTATTTTAATTAAAAATAATAATTATTTTATTTATTTATTAAGAAAATTAATTAAGATTATTCTAATTAAAAATATAATATTCTTATTAATTATCAAAAAAAGCACTAAAAATATTTTAAATAAAATTAATAATTATTTTTATTTATTATTACAAAAATCATTATAAATTAGTTTATTTAAAAAAAGATCAATAACCTTAAACTTATTTAAAATCGTTAATAATAGCTGTTAATTTAAAATAATGATTTGAAAAGTAAAATAAAGATTTAAAATTTTAAATTGTTATTTATTTACTAAAATTAAAAGGGTGTGTACTATGACATATGAAATTAAGAATGCAATAATTCAAAGAGATAATTCTGATGAAAATTTTAATTTAGTTGACCCAAAAGGATATTTTAAAGACAAAAAAGTTTTAGTAGCTATTGATGGAGATACATTGATAACAGTTCAGCTACTTATTAATTCTATACTAAAAAATGATTTTAAAAAATGGAAAAAAATAAAAAATAGTAATGATTTTTCTGATTCTATTTCAAAGCTATTTATTGAGTTAGGTTATTCAAGAGAGGATTTAACTAAGTTAATCAAAGATTCAGAATCTTGATTAATTTTTTAAATTTATTTCCGTCGTATATTTAGTTTTTAATTTTACAAATATATTTCATCCATAAATTAAGTTTTTTATTTTACAAATTTATTTCTCTTGCATATATTTAATTTTACAAATTATCAATATATGTCCTTGTCAATAAATTCGCGTTTTTAGCTTTTAAAGCTTTTATTCCTTCTTCAACATTTTCTAATCTCACAACAACAACAGCGTCGTCAGTTTTAGCTACAAATGCATATAAGTATTCAACATTTATATTTTCATCATTTAATATTTCTAAAAGTGAATTTAATCCATTTGGTTTATCGGGAATTTCAACAACTATTACATCATTTTCTTTTACAACAAACTTGTTTTCTTCAAGAGCATTTTTTGCTTTTTCATTATCTGAAACAATTAGTCTTAAAATACCAAATTTAGCATGATCAGCTATTGAAAGAGCCCTTATATTGATTTCAGCTTTTGAAAGAGTATCAATAGCTTTTTTTAATCTACCTTTCCTGTTTTCAATAAATACTGATATTTGTTTTATTTCCATAAAATACTTCCTTTGTATTAATAAATAAACAATAATTTTTATTCATATAAAATAATTAATGGTTTAATAGTTATTCTAAATAATTTATTAACTTAATAGTTATTTGAAATAGATTTATTAACTTATAGTTATTCTAAATAATTTACTAATTTAATAGTTATTCTAAATAATTTACTAATTTAATAGTTATTCTAAATAATTTATTAATTTATAGTTATTCTAATAATTTATTAGTTATAATGATAATAAAGCTAATTTATGATTTTATTAATGATAATAAGATTATTAATGAGTTTTAGTTAAAATAAAATAGTAATAAATAATTAATAATCAATAATTTTTAATTTATTATCTTAAAATCAATTTTGAGATTAAAGTTTTATCACTAACTTTTATTCATTTTTAGTCAAATTTTCTTAAATCTAAAACTCTAACTGCTTTACCTTCACTCCTTGGAAGAGTCTCTGGTTCGGTTAATGATACATTTACTCTAAGTCCAATTTCTTTATGTATTTTATTAGCTATTTTAGCTTCAACTTCTTCCATTTTTTTCATTTCATCTGAAAATAGCTCAGCAGAAGCTTCAACGCGAACTTCGAGTTCATCAAGATGTTTTGGTCTTGTAACAATTATCTGGTAGTTTGGACTTAAATCATCGATTTTAAGTAATGCTCGCTCGATTTGGGATGGAAAAACCATAACTCCTCGTATTTTAAGCATGTCATCACTTCTACCTGTAATTCTATCCATCCTTACCAATGTTCTGCCACATTCACATTTACCTATTCTAAGAGCTGTGATATCTTTGGTTCTAAACCTAATTATTGGCATTCCTTCTCTTGTTAATGTCGTTAAAACGAGTTCTCCTTTTTTTCCTTCTTCTAAAGCTTGATGAGTTTTTACATCAATAACTTCTGGATAAAAGTGATCATCAGAAATATGTAAACCTGCTTTAGCTGTACATTCTTGAGCTACACCAGGACCAATAATTTCAGTTAATCCATAGATATTTAATGCAACAATACCAAGTCTTCTTTCTAGTTCCTCTCTCATTTCTTCAGTCCACATTTCAGCCCCAAAAATTCCTGACTTTAAACTAATTTCTTCAGGATTTAATCCTTCTTTTTCAAGAACTTCAGCTAAATACAGTGCATAAGAGGGAGTACATGTAAGAATAGTACTTTGAAAATCCTTCATCACTTCTACTTGTCTTTTAGTATTTCCAGCTGAAATTGGGATAACAGTAGCTCCTACTTTATGACTACCATAATGGATACCTAATCCTCCAGTAAATAAACCATAACCATAACAATTTTGTATTTTATCTCCTTCTGTTCCAAGAGCCATAGTTATTGATCTTGCTACAACTTCGGACCATATTTCAATGTCTTTTTCAGTGTATCCTGAAACTGTTGGTTTTCCCGTTGTTCCAGATGAGGTATGGATTTCAACTATATCGTCATCTGGTACTGCAAACATTCCAAAAGGATAAGCATCTCTTAAATCTGTTTTTGTAGTAAATGGAAGTTTTTCAATGTCTTCAAGTGATTGAATATCTTCATGTGTGATTCCTGCTTCATCAAAGCGTTTTTTATAAAATGGTACATTATCATAAGCTTTTTTTACTGTGTCTTTAAGTAACTTCAACTGTAACTCTTTTTTTTCTTCTATTTCCATACATTCTGCTTTTTTATTCCATACCATAATATCCCTTACTTATCCCTTATTTCTGAACTTACTATCTTTTAATCAGTAAATTAATTTATTCTATTATACTATTCTTTTTTAATACTTTTAATATTAAATTTATTTAATTTAAAAATAATTTAGCTCTTCTGTACTTGATGAATCTATACTTGTGTATTCCTATTATGAAAACACTTTAATTTGCTTTCATAATCACTATTCTTTTTTAAGAAAATATCTTATATATAATAATTGTCATTTTTTTTAATAATATGATAAGTATTATATATTATGAAATATACAAATATATCACTCTCTTAATTTGCATAATTAATTAAAATATAATAACCTAGTTTTTTTTAAATCTAGTGAATTATAATATATAGAGTAAATATGATTAAATAATATATAATATGTAGTGTGAAATTAAATATAATATTTAGTGTAAATATTAATTATATTTTAGTAAAAAATAGTAATTTTTTTTTGATTAATAAATAAAAATATAAATATTTTATATGAATTTTTATAATTGAGGCGATTAATTTTATGAAATCCAGATATTTTATAACATTTTTTTTAAGTATTGTTCTCTTTTTTGGTTGTTTGAGTGCAATAGAAAATGTGACTGCAGCAGCAGAAATTGAATCAAAAAACCTTGAAGTTTCAGGGACCAATGCAAAGGTTTCTGAAAATATTTCAGAACCTTTTGAAATTTCTCCAAATATAGAAACCCGATTAAAAGAGAGTAATTCATCAGAGGATAAAACCAGAAAAAATTATATAGCTGAATTGATAAGACTGGGTTCTACAGCTACAACTTTAGCTCACTGGTTATATGACTCAGCCGACAATACTGCTATTTCTAAACTCTATACTGAGATGCGTCGTTTAGATTTTACAGACGAAGATATATCACAAATATCCTCCAATGGATTATCATTGAAAAGAGGAGCAATATATGAAAAAAATAGTGCAATAGGAATTTGGGATGGTAAAAATGCTTACACACTGAATTCTGCAGGAAAACTTGCAAAAAGTTCTTCTTATACTCGTCAAGTTAAACAGGCTTTAGCTATTGGTCAAACTCGTTCAAGTAAAGTAAGTCTTACAGCAGGTTCTAAGATTTTTAAATTTGTAAATAATGTTGCATCGAATAAAGTAGTGAATTCTGCAGTAAACTCTTTATCAAGACTTTACACAAAAACAAATAAAGGATCACTCGCATTAAAACTTTTAGCTGCAGATATTTCCACAAATAATTTGGGTTCAAAAAAATTCAGTGGAAAAAATGCCTATATAAGTAGCAATGCTATAAGTAGTGTTTTAAACTGGGAAGTTTCCAAAAGATATATAGCTAGGAAAAATATCAAAGCGAATACCTTAAAAACAGCACTGGCAAAAGGTAAAGCTATATTAAGAGTTAAAGGCAGTGACAATAAATTGCATTTTATAGCTATATCTAAGGTTTCCAATAAGAAAGTAACAGTTTATGATAATAAGAAAAGTGAAAAAGTAGCTGTTAACTCACTTACATCCTATTTAAATAGGAAGAAGTTTCGATTTTCAGGTGTGGCTATTACTTACAATGTGAAAATTGGTAAATCTCCTAGTGTTAATAATTTAAAATCTGCAATAGGAATTTAACACTCGATATAATATAATTATTGGCTCAAAAGAGCCATTTTTTTCTATTAAATGATCTTTACTTTTTAAATCATTTTATATATCTTTTACTTTTTTAAAACATTCTATAGATTTTAAACTTTTTTTAAACATTATATAAATTTTTTTACTCATTTTAAACACTTTAAAGATTTTTTACTCCTTTTAAACATTCTATATATTTTAAACTTTTTTTAAACATTTACTGATTTTTTATTTTTTTATAGTGAATTTGATAAAGTTCATGAAAATTTATATTTTAAAAACAAACATGATTTTGAATAAATGGTTTAAAATAATTAATTTTTATTAATACTTTTATATTAGCTATTATTATTTACAATTATTTATTTATTTATTATTGAAATAAATGTTTTTTAAAAGGTTATATTTAAAAATAGATCATATGATGAATTTATTTTTTAAAAAAGATAAAAATCGAAGATAATAGAGCTTAAAAACTTTTAAATTTCATTATATGCAATTTAAAACAAATCCTTTTTTTTAAAAATCCAAAAATCCTTTAATTGATTTTAAAGGATAATAATTATTTTTTTTTTTTAGTTTTTTCATAACCCTTATTAAAATTTTTAATCAATTTAGCTAACTGAAATAATAAGAATCATTTATAAAGATTTATATAATCAAGTGAACAAAGAAGTCTTATAGTTTCACGAATTATATGGATATTACTTTAGTTATCATTTGATTAATCATAATTAATAAGCTTTAATTCATGATTACATTAGTATATGATTTTTATATAGCTATTATTAGATTTATGTAACTGTTTGTTTTTAACAAACTTTTTAAAGGCTTTTAGCTAATGTGACTATTTGTTTATAACAAACTTTTTTAATAGCTATTATAATTCACATTTAATTTTATATGCTTAGCTATTAATCAAAATGATTTTTATTAAAAATATAAAGAGATTTTTAATATTAGAAGATAATTGAGTATATGAAGTAAATTATATTGATTTATTTGAGGTTTAAATATGGATTTGGTGATTTTAACTATAGTTCTTGTAATTTATTTTTCTGTAGTTTGTTGTGTAGGATACTTAGCATGGAAACGTTCTAAGTCTTCGGAAGAATTTCTTATTGCTGGGAGAAAAACCCATCCTTATGTTATGGCATTAAGCTATGGAGCAACATTCATTAGTACGGCAGCTATCATTGGATTTGGTGGAGTTGCAGGACAATTTGGTATGAGTTTACTCTGGTTAACATTTTTAAATGTATTTATCGGAGTTTTGATAGCATTTATCTTTTTAGGAAAAAGAACCCGTCGAATGGGACGTAATTTAGATTCTTTAACTTTTCCAGAGTTTTTATCAAGAAGATTTAATAGTAAGTTCATTCAATATTTTAGCGGTGCTGTAATATTCTTTGGAATGCCAATTTACGCTTCAGTTGTTCTTATTGGTGCTGGTAGATTTATGGAAACAGCTCTTTCCTTGGATTTTCACTTGTCTTTACTTATCTTATCAGTAGTTGTGGCATTCTATGTTATATCTGGAGGATTAAAAGGAGTAATGTATACTGACGCACTTCAAGGAACGATAATGTTTTGTGGAATGTTGTTTTTACTAATATTTACTTACTGGAATCTTGGTGGTGTAGTAGAAGCTCATACTGCTTTAACAAATATGGCTTATCTTTTCCCAGGTGGAGGTGGCTGGACTACATTTCCAGAGCTTGGAAGTCCATTTTGGTGGTCACTAGTTTCTACAATTATAATCGGTGTTGGAATTGGTGTACTTGCTCAACCACAACTTGTTGTTAGATTCATGACTGTAAAATCCGATAAAGGATTAAACAGAGCAGTTTTAATGGGTGGATTATTCATAACTGGAACTGTTGGAAGTGCTTACATCGTTGGATCATTAACTAATGTTTATTTCCTTAATCATTTTGGACAAATAGCTGTTGATATGGTTGGTGGAAATATTGATAAAATAATTCCTACATTTATTAACTTAGCTTTACCTGAATGGTTTACTTATGTCTTCCTTTTAACTTTACTTGCTGCAGCTATGTCTACATTAAGTTCACAATATCATGCTCAAGGAACTTCTTTAGGAAGAGATATTTATGAAACATTGAAGAAGAAAAAAGAAATTGGTTCTATATCTTTAACAAGAATAGGAATTTTAATAGCTGTTGTATTATCTTTTGTACTTGCTTTAGTACTTCCTGGTGGAGTAGTAGCTCAAGGAACTGCTCTTTTCTATGGAATATGTGCAGCTGCATTTTTAAGTGTTTATCTATGTGCCCTCTTTTGGAAGAGAACTACTCGTGAAGGAGCTATTGCTGGACTTGTTTCAGGAACTACAGTTAGTCTTTTTTGGCTTATCTTTTTCTTTGGAAAAACAGCTGAAGGTTTAGGAATATGTGAATTTTTAACAGGTCAGCCATATTTGATTCCAGCTGTTCCTTGGCCAACAATTGATCCATTAATAATAGCTGTTCCAATATCTTTCATATTTACTATTGTTGTAAGTTTACTTACAAAACCAATGGCTAAAGAACATATTGAAAAATGTTATGAGGGTATAGGTTCAAATAATTCTAAAAACAACCAAAAAACAGAAATTAGTGGAAAATAGCAATAATATTAGTTGATATTTAGGTGAAAACAATGATGATTTTAGGAATACCTGATCCTTGGGTTTTAAGTGGTTACTTACTTTTAATAATTTCCACTTTATTATGTGTAGCTTATGGAATTATAAATTGGAACAAAGGAGATGATGAGAGCGATAGTGACAGTGATTAGTTAATATTCTTTATTTTCTAATTTATTAGCTATTATATATTCTTTCCTTTTTTTCTATTTTATTATTTTTTTTATACTCTTTTTTTATTTATTAAATAATTAATAATAATTGCTTTTTTTTAAATATAAATACTCAAGACATATTTATTAAATAAATAATTAAAAATAATAATTTTTTTTAAAATATAAATACTCAAAACATATTTATTAAATAAATAATTAAAAATAATAATTTTTTTTAAAATATGAACACTCATGACATATTTATTAATTAAATAATTAACACTAATTATTTTTTTTAAAAATAAACACCAGGAATATATTTATTTTTAAAAAAATATAATATTTTAATTATAAAATTAATTTTCATTAAATTTTATCAATATTTTATTTATTTTATTTTTTTCAAAATAATTAATTTCACTATAATGTTATTTAAAAAGATATAGTTAAATACTTAAAAATACAAAGATTATATTGAAAAGTTTTCTTTCAACTAAATAAAGATAAATAAACTATGCTTAGCTATTTCTATCCTTTTTATTTATGTAAACATATGCTAAAAATATCTTCAAACTAATTACAAAAACATAACATATATTCTATAGAATAGCTAAGTCATAATCTCATATAAATAATAAAGAAGGAATAACCTATGAAATTTGTTAAAGAACTTATTGGAAAAGAAGTATTAAACAAAGATGCATTTGTTGTAGGAAAAGTTTCTGATATTGAATTTAATCCAGATACACAGCTAATTGAATCTTTAATTTTGAAAAAAGGAAGTATCTCTGAAACTTTAAATATTTCTAAAGGAGAAAATGTTATTCCCTTTGATTTAATTAGAAGCATTGGGGATAAAATTATTTTAAAAGATACATTTGAAAATGAATAGCTATAAATTATTGTTTTGTATGTTCAAGGGTATTTGAGAAATGAATTTTTAATACTTACTCATCATGTTTCATGATTTTTCATGAAATGAATTTTTTTTATTCAATGATTATTTGATACACTACATAATGTATGGTTTTATAGGTTGTATTTTTAAATGGATTCTAAAGATTATTTAATAAAAATTTTACAAGAAAACAAGGTTTTCAAAAGTGGTAAATTTATTTTATCTTCAGGAAAAGAAAGTGATTATTATATTGATATGAAAAAAGCTATTACAAATGTTGAAATACTGAAAACAATAGCTAAGCTTATTTTTGAAAAAATTAAAGATGATTCTATTGATAAAGTTGCGGGACCTGCTCTTGGAGCTGTTCCAATAGCTACAGCTATTTCTTTAGAAGCAAACATTCCATTACTTATGATAAGAAAGGAAAAAAAAGTATATGGAACTTCAAAATTGATTGAAGGTCACTTAAGCAGAGGAGACAATGTAATTCTTGTTGAAGATGTTACCACAACAGGAAATTCACTTTTAAAAGCTATTGAAGCAATTCAAAATAAGGGAGGAATTGTGAAAAGGGCTTTTGTTGTTGTTGATAGGGAAGAAGGAGCTATAGCTAATTTTAAAATTAAAAATATAAAATTAGAACCATTAATACAGGTTAGCGAATTAAAAGAATTGAATTAATTTTTTTTAATTAGTTATTAGATACCTTTCAGTTTTCAGGGTTAAACCCATTAGAAATTTAGGGTTTTCACTTTTTTCCTTTTTAATATTTTAATTATTATTTATAATTAAATTTTTAAGCTCATAGCTAATTTTATATAATATTTTATAATTTAAATAATTTTTATCAAATTTAATGATTAATAAAAATATTAATAAATAAATGAAAAAAAAAAAATTGTTAAAATTTAATGATTAATAAAAATATTAATAAATAAATGAAAAAAAATTGTTGAAATTTAAATTATAAATTATGCCAAAAACTTAAGGATATCAAGTAAATTTTTTTATTTGCAATTGAAGTGTTATTTGGTGTTTTTGGCTTTAGCTATTCTTGGAACTTTTTTATTGGTATTATTTGAACAAAGTTTTTCATGAATTTTTTTTAGCTACTGACAAGTGCTTTGATTTTAGTTTAGGTTGATGTAGTTTTTTATTATTGTATGGATGTTTTTAGGTTTATTTTGCAATGTTTTTTTATTTTCGTCAATCATTATCTATGTCTTTATTGTTCTTTTGATAGATTATAGTTAATTATTTTTGAATAGTAATCTTGTTCTACTGTTAATCTTTTTTTGGCAGTAATCTTTTCAACTTCTAAACTGTTTTTCAGTGTGTTGTAAGATGTTTCTATTTCCCATCTTAGATTGTGTAATTCTTTTAAATCATTTGTATCAAATTTTTCCATTGGTAAATTACTTATTACAAATTTTTCTTCTTCTGAATCTAAGATTATTCTTGTAACCCTTAAATTAATTTGTTTTATTTCTTTAAGTTCTTCTTTAAGTTCAGGGTCTTTAATGTGGTTGATTCGGCTATCGGTAACAATAATATTGATGAATTCATCATCTGATTCCATATTGTTTCTTTCTTTTGTATAATCAGTTTTTTTTACTCTGAAAAGAAAGTTTATCTTTGATTTTAAGAGATAATTAAATAATTCTAATGAGGCGTAGTTTTTATCAAATGTTATTAGAGGATTTTTGTTTTTAATTGTTTCAATTGAGTTTTCTATGTTTTTAAGTGCTAAAGTTTTTTCACTGACTTGGTATGGTTTTACTTCAAAGTCTATCATTATTTCATTCAAACAATCATATAATCCACTAGATTGTGCTTTGATTGCGGTTATTTCATGATCTTTACCAGCTATTCCGCCATATTCTTCTTTTAATTCTTCAATCCATGGTAAATTAAGCAAATAACCATCAATAGTTAATATTAAATAATTTTTCCATGTTTTATAGTCTTGTAATTCATATATTTTATCAATAAGCCATGTGTTCAAGTATTTTAATGATATGGGTTTGATTTGTCGTCTGGAAAGTGAATATGCCTGGCGAGAAACTGGTTGAATGCCCATATCCTTTGAATATTTATCTAATTCCACAGTAGTATTATTACTACCTCGTGTAATCATGAAATGAATTAAATTTGAGCATTCCATCTTTCTTTTACGAGTAAACGCACTAGGCTTTAATTTAGCAATGTTTAAAAACTCATCTGTCTCAATAAACTCAAAAAACTCTTTAACAATATTATCAAAAACCATAAAAAACCACTACAAAACTATATATCAATATAAACACAAACTTAACAGCATTGACCAACACTATACTTATTTATAAATATTTTTTCACTGACCAATTTCACATATACATATTTCAGAAGGACTCCTCTTACTCACATGAAAAAAACTATTTAAAGTTTCTTTTTCGAAGGTGTCTAACTCCTTAAATTTGCTATAAAGAGATTTTAAATTAAAAGAGTCACTTGGAACTTTTTCAATAGCTTAAATTAACAATTCGAAGTCATCTTTATTACTTCTACCTAATCTTTCAAGATATATGATTCAACTTGTTAGTTAAGGTAATATTAATAAATCTTTTTTCAAGTTCATTAACACTATGAATTATATCTTTACCTTCATCAGCTCTTTATCAAGGTTTAAAAGCATATCAAAGGTTGACATTCCTCAACTTCTAACTTTATCTTATCATTTAAATTAATATCTTGAATTAATTAAGATTTTCCAGATTTTTTCTCATTATATGTCTTTTAAAGCTATGTTTACAGTAACCCTATTAAACTTTCTTTCAATAATTATATAGGATAAGTTATTATAAATAATTTATCACTTGACTGTCCTATAATTCATATTTTTTTGGACTGTAGGAAAAAATTCTTTGTCTTCACTGCTTTTGATTATGATCATAGTTAATTGCATAAATATCCATGGTTTTCTGGTTAAATTATCTTTTTTAATGTTTAAATTTTTTTATATCTTCAAACAAATTTTTAAAATAGCTAATACCAAAACAACTATCATTTTTCACTAGTTTGTCTAAAGCCTATTCATTTTATCCTATTTTTTTAATATTTTTGTAGCTACTACTCATAATTGTACTGCTTCCTTAGAGCCCCTAATAATAATCAACGATAAAATAAGATTAAAATTGAGTAATAGTGGTTGTTTTGTAGATTTTAGATTAATTAGGCGAAGTAACTTTGTTTAAAGAACTTGAAGAAAAAAATATCTATGTTTTCAGATCTTATAAAAAAAAAAAAAAAAAAAAAACTTAAAATAAAAAAGAAGATAATGGATAAATAGTCCTAATAAATTCACCAAGATGGGTTAAATCATTGATAGAAAGGAGAATATAAAGTATAAGTAAAAAATAATATATGAAACTAACTTTAATTTAAATCTATAAGTAAAAAATAAGATATGAAATTAACTTTAATTTTGAGAAATTTTCACCTTTTAATGAAATTTCTGCTTTAGAAAGCACTAAAAAAAAAAAAAACTAATAAAAAACTCAAAAAAATAGTCTTAAGTTCTTTAATATTTCTGATAATCGAAATATTGATTATATCTGAAAAAATCATAGGTGAAGGAAGAATTTTCATTAAACAAAATGGAATTAAGAATTTTTCAATATTGATCGGTTTACTATTCTTTTAAATGTTTAACTAAATGATTTAACTCATCAAAAACTATTTTTAGACCTAATTTCACGGCATTAGGTGAACCTGGCATTGCAAAGATCAATGTTTTTTTGAAAACACCTGCTGTAGCTCTTGAAAGAATAGCTCCAGAACCTAATTCTTTGTAAGTTTCTCCCCTAAATATTTCTCCAAATCCGGTTAATTCTTTTTCAAAAAGAGGAGTTAATGTTTCAACAGTTATATCCCGACTTCCAATACCTGTCCCACCAGTTGTAAATATAACATCTATCTTTTTATCAATCATTTTTTCAATAGCTAAAAGTAGCTCTTTTGCCTCATCAGGAATTATACAATAATCATTTATGGAGTATTTTTTTTCAATTGTTTTTATTATTAATTCCCCTGATTTATCAGTATTTATCCCTTTTTTTGAATCTTCATACTTACTATCACTAAGTGTGATTACTCCACAGGATAATTTTGAAGGTGAGCTTGTTCTATGTTTTTCCATTGTTTTACTCTTCATTTAAACACCAGTTTTGGTTTTTTTAACTTTTTTCATCTTATCTTAATTTACATATTTTAGTGTGGGAAAGTTAAATTTCATTTTTTTAATAGTCAAATTTAAATGAATTATAGTTTCAATGCAAAACATTTAAAATTAGTTAAAACAAGTGAAGAATACTTAAACTATTAATAATTTTTTTAAAAACATTATAAAAGTAAAAACAAAGATATTCCTTCTTTTATAAGAGATTAGAAGAGAATAAATGTAGTGAGGAGAGCAGAGCCCAAAATTGGATTGGAGGCGGATTCAATACCAATTTTTACAATGATAATAAGAGTTAAGAAAAGGCTCTACTCTTCAAGTTATTATTATATAACTTCTTACTTATAAAGTTTATGTAAAGTATCAAAACTAGCTATTCTTCTTTATTTTTCTAAATATTCAATTATATAGTCTCATTTTATTAAAATAAACCGTGTAATTTAATTAATTTTTGAGATTAGGTAATATTAATTTAACATTTTTTAATGTATATTTTTCACTTTTACACTGATATTTCTCTTTAAATAGCTATTTTTATTAATATTTATTGAAATCATCATATTTATCATTAAATTTTTTATAATTTTCAAATGAATTATTTGAACAATGTTCAATATTTTTTATAAAGTTATTAATTTTGCAAATGATTTTTTAATGTTACTTCTATTATTTTTAATTATCAAATAACTTTATTAATTTTTAAGTTAATATCTTTAACATGGATGAAACATATTATATTTTAGATGCCTCAGCTTTTATAGGTGGGTTTCAACCCAAAAATTCTCTTAATTTCACAGTTTCCCAAATCACAGAGGAAATTAAAGATATTAAGTCGAAAATTATTTTTGATGAAGCAATTAATGAAGCTAAGCTATTTATTAAAGAACCAGACTTAAAATCTATAAAAAATTTGGAATTAGCTATTTCCACATCAGGAGATACTTTAAGACTTTCTTATCCTGATAAAATGCTATTATCCTTAGCTATTGATTTTAAATCTTCTGGAAAAAATGTTAAAGTTATGACTGATGATTATTCGATGCAAAATGTTTTAAAAATTTTAAATATTTCTTATGAAAGTGTTTTAACTGAAGGAATAAAAGGAGTTTATAATTGGAAAAAAACATGTGAAGGTTGTAAAAAAGAATTCCCAGATAGCTATGAATTTGATGATTGTGAAATTTGTGGTTCAAAAATATTTAAAAGAAGAATTAAAACTAAGAAAAAATAGCTATTAAAATCATTTAAACTAGTATAAATTGTTTAAATGATTTTAAATGTGTAAATTATTTTATAAAATTATAAATTAGTTAAATATAATAATTAACTTTGATGAGATTTTTCTAACTTTTTTGAAAAGTATATACTTTTGATGAAATATATTTTTTAAAATTAATTTTTTTATAAATACCATTAAATTATATCTTGTAAATGTATTTTTTAGTGATAAATATCTTTTTTAATTATATTTAAGTGATAATCTATGAAAATTGGAATAGTTGTACATGGACCTAATATTATTGATTCAGGTTATGCTTTAAAAATTATAAATCTTTTAAAGAAATTTGGAGAAGTTAAATGTAGATTAGGTGGAACAATGGGGCGAACTGCCGTCATTGATGCTTCTCTTGAAAATACAATTGATATATCTTCAAAACTTTTACCAAGTGAATCTGTAAAGTTATTTAAACAAGAAGAGGAAGATGTGATTTTTTTATTAAATTATGGTAAATCATCAGTTACAGGACATACTTTTGGGTTTAAAGTTTTTAAAAATTCATTTTTATCTTTTGAATATGAAAAAAATTATTTTAAATCTTTAAATATTGATTTTGATAAAAATAACGATTATAATATCAATAATAATGATTATAATAATAATAATGATTATAATAATAATTTAAAAAATAATCTTGCTAAAAATAATAATTTAAATAATTATAATAATAAAAATAATTTTTCAAATGACAAATCTCTAGATGATATTACATTTATTCAGATTGAAAGACCAGGAGAAGAGGATGGCAGTGTAATTGAATGGAGTCAAAAATCAAGTGATTTAACTTATAAAATAGCTAATGCTTTAGATTTAAAGGTTTTAAAACCTGAAACAATTATAAAAAAGTATTTTTCAAAAGAATTAGCTAATTGGATTAACAAATCATCTGATAAAATAGCTAAAGAGGATTTTTTTCAATTTGAAGGAGACATATCTGAGGAAAAGTTAGCTATTGAAAATTCTCATCCATTTGAAAAAACCAAAAAAGTAAGAAATATTCATGGTGTAAGTCCAAATGAAAATATTTTCCTAAATGGTGTGGTTATTGGAAGGTCTAATGGTGAAAATTTATCAATAATAGCTAAAAATGGAAAAATAACCGATATCCTCGGAGGAACAATTAAAACTCATGGAATTGAAAAATTAGGAAAAGTTGACATTGATAAAGCTATTGTTAAAACTGGACTTTTAAGAAAATCAGCTCCAAAACCTCGAATAATAGCTAATGATAATGAGTCAAATCTCCAGATTAATAATGACTTAAATAAAAATTACTTAAAAATAGCTTTCCTTGATCATGCAGCTGAAGATATATACAACCTAAAAAACACTGATTTAGTTGTAACAATTGGAGATGATACAACTCTCGTAGCTTCAGATATTCTTTTTAGATTTAGTATTCCCGTCATTGGAATAACTGATGGAGATTTAGATAAAGTCGTTGAAAAAGGATTCAAAGCCGAAGATTCTACAATAATTGAATTAGAATCTGGTTTAGATGATATAGCAGGAGAAATAATTTTTAAAAAGTTATTTAATTCAAAAAATATGATAAAAATCGATTTAAATATGGAACATAATAATCTTTTAAATAAGAATGATTTAAAAGTTGAAAAGATTGAAGATTTTAAAAATCAGATTTTAAATATATTAAATAGTATAACTTTTAAATATAAGATAAAAGATTAAATTTATCATAATTTCTTTATAGATAATAATATTGTTTTTAACTATGAAATAGATGATTTAACTTATTAAAAATTATAATAGATTTTTTCATGCTAAATTATTTTGTTTTAATCATAAAATAAAAGAACATACTTATTTAAAATTATAATAATTCTTTCATGACAAATAATATTGTTTTAATCATAAAATAAAAGATTAAAGATAAAAATTTTTTATTTAATCTGAGGTGTAGCTTTGGAACTCGCTGAACTTGTTAATTCACTTCAAAATTTTGAAGGAGTATTAAGAAAAGAATCTATTGAAAATATAACAGATAAACTAAAAGATGTTTATAACATATCTGGTGAAGTTCTTCTTGACTTTGGAGACGATGCATCAGCTATTGATATTGGAAATGATAACCTAATATTATTTGCAGCTGATGGGATATGGGGAAAATTAATGGATGCCGACCCTTACTGGGCAGGATATTGTTCAATTCTTGTCAATGTGAATGATATCGCAGCTATGGGTGGGAAACCAATAGCTATGGTTAATATCCTATCCATTAATGATGATAAAATAGCTAATGACCTTATAAATGGAATTAAAGAGGGATGTCGTAAATTCAATGTACCAATGGTTGGTGGTCATTTTCATCCAGATACAAATTATAATGCATTAGATGTTGCCATCGTTGGAATAGCTAAAAAAAATAAGATAATAACTAGCTTTGGAGCAAGTATTGGTGATAAAGTTATAGTAGCTATTGATTTAGATGGAAGACAACACCCTAAATTTGCTCTTAACTGGGATACAACTTATTTAAAAGATGAAAAAATCGTTCAAGATCAAATAGCTACTATGGAAAAAATAGCTGAAAAAGGATTAGCTACTGGAGGAAAGGATATAAGTAATCCTGGAACACTGGGAACCTTGGAAATGTTACTTGAATCATCAAATGTTGGAGCATCTGTTGAACTTGAAAAAATTCCAAGAAATACAAATGTTTCTTGGGATGAATGGCTTAAATCATATCCTGGTGCTGGTTTTGTCTTAACAGCTAAGGAAGAAAATGTAGAAGAGCTAATCAAATTACTTGAAGAAGTATCAATCACATCTTCTGTTGTTGGAGAAGTCATCGGTGAAAAAAAGCTTTATTTAAATTATAAAGATGAAAAAATGGTTCTTTTTGATCAAAACAAAAATCCAGTTCTTAAAACTAAATAATTATCAATATTTTTTGTTAAACATTATTCAAGGTTTATTTATAAATTCATAAACTTTTAATTGATTTAATTGTAATAAATTATTTTATGAAATTAATATTTTTTTATAAATCAATAATTTATTAAATGATATTATTAATATAAAATATTAAGTGACTATAATTAGTAAATTAAATTTTAATGACAATAATTTGTAAACTTGCTAATAAATTAAATTTTAAAAGATAAAAATTTATAAACCAGTTCATAAACTAAATTTTAAAAGATAAAAATTTATAAACCAGTTCATAAACTAAATTTTAAAAGATAAAAATTTATAAACCAGTTAATAAATTAAATTTTAAATATTAATTACCATAATTTTCTAATCAATGAAAATATTTCAAAAAAACATATTTATTAGACTAAAGAATAATTATAGTATAAACCATTTAAAATATTCACAATAGCTATTTGAGGGATTCCATGTTAATAAAAATTAATGGAGAAGATCTAGATCTACCTGATGGATCTACTATAAAAGAAGCAATAGAATTAGCTAATGCTCCTTATAATCCTGGAAGTATTATTTGCCATATCAAAGGAAAGAAAGAATTTGAAAAAAATATCAATAAATTCAAGTTGAAAACTCCAAAAGGCAGCATAATAATAGAAATGAGTGATAAAAAAGAAGCAGAACCATTAGTAAATTCATGGAAAAGTGAATATAAAAAGTTTGAAAACCTTTCTATTAGATGGACCTCCTCTAACGAAGTAGCTATTGGTCCAATAACAACTGATTTTGAACCTACCATGGATGAACATAGCTATAAAGATGGAGATGTTATTTTAAGTCTTTCAGGATTTAGTAATGAATCCACTCATTTAATTTTTGCAAAAGAAGATCATTCCGGTGTTTATGGAGTTCCAAATCATAATGAAGGGAAATTTGCTAAAGTTGTTGGTGGAAGAAGAACATTACGGCTTTTAAATGATGATGATAGTATTTTATCAATTGAAGGAATAATTGAAAGAAGTAGTGTAACTGATAGTGCAGGTGTATCTGATTTAAACACAACTTTAGAAGAAGGAAATCATATTTTCACCTATGTTTTATTTAAACCTAATAACAATTCTCCTCAATCTGCAGAGCAGTTTTTTTCTTTAATTGAAAAGGAAACAATTAAAGTTGATTATGAATCAAACTCATTTCTCGGATTTTATGCTCTTAAAGGATTAGGAAAACCCTCTGAAGATTTAACCATTCGAAAAAGAGGAACCGTCACCATAAGAAATACTGGAAAAGGCATTGGTAATATTTATGTCTATAGAGAAGATAGGGTTAATTCTCCAGCACATACAAATGTAGCTTATGTTGAAAAAGGAATGGAAATATTAGATATAGCTAATTCTGGAGATATTATAACTGTTAAAAGTAATCCTGAAAGAATCATGACATTAGCCATGTCTCAAAAAGAAGCTACTGATTATTTAAAATCTTTTGGAATTGAACATGAAAGAGAAGGCATTTTAGAAGATGATGCATTTATAGTAAATCAAGAACCTGAATTCACCTTGGATATTATAAAAAATGGTTCGGTTAAAACAAAAGGCATAAAAAAAGAAGAGTTAAACTTAATCGATATTTTTGATAAAGAAGCTCCACGTTCTTCATGGTACTTGAAAAAAATTTCTGGTTTAATTGAAAAGCCAGTAGGTGCTTTAAAAGTTCATTTTGCATTTCCTGGAATGAAAATTATCATGTTTGAAGGAGATTCAAATGAAGCTAAAGGATTAATTCCTGAAAATCCTCCAAAAACAACTGCTGAATCTGGATTTATTGGAATTACCAACATGTCAAAGAAGAATGTTGGTTTAATAGGAGTCAGATTTGAAAATAATAATGAATTTGGTCCAACTGGAGAACCTTTCGAATCAACCAACATTGTTGGAAAGATAAAAAATGATTTAAAAATTTTTGAAAAACTTGAGGAAGGAAGTTTATTGTATATTCAAATAGATGAAAAATAATCATTTAATAGCTAGAAAAGATTGAGAATGGAACTTCATTGAAATTTTTTTAAAACTTTTATCAATTATATCCTGTGGTGTTAGATGTTTTTAAAACTTTTATTAATTATATCATGTGGTTTAGATGTTTTTAAAACTTTTATTAATTTATCATAAGATATTTGAGGTTTTTAAACTTGAAATTTTATATAAAATTTAATTAAACTTATTACATTTAAAATTTGGACTAATTGTTGATTCATAGAATAGTCGAATAAATGATTAATTTAAAGAATAGCTATTAGTATCTTTTATTTTATATTATAGCTAATGTCAATATTATGATTGATTTGGTAGAAAGGGATGATTATGGTTGAAAATGTATGTATCAATCCAAATCTTGGTAGAGAAGATATGGATCCTGAAGTTGCAACAAGAATGATTATTTTAGGTCCAAAAGCTGATGTAAGTGAAAGTGAGATTGTAAACCATATGCACCTTTTAGGATTACCTCTTACAATCAAACAAACATGCTATGGAGCTATGGTCAGTGGAAAAGAAAAAGATGTGATGGAAGCTATTAAAGAAGTTCGAAAGCTAGATCCGTATAATCTATTTACTAAAGATAGAGGTTTTCCACCAGGAGACCCAAGAAGATGTAGAGGTCATAGAAAAGGTCCTCGTGAAGGTTTTCATCAAATGGAAAAAGAGTTTAAACTATTAGGACATGTTTCTGATGCTTTGAAAAATCCAAAAGAAGTTTCTCTTGAAAAAGAAAAATGTATTCCTGTTGATGAATTTAAAGAAATAATGGAATCATGTTTAGAAAAAGAAGCTGAAAATAAGGGATAATCTAAAGATGATTTAAAATAAAAGTTTAATGGTCATTTCTGTATTTAACAATATTTTATCTTATTTAAAATAGTTTATAGTCATGAAAGGAAGAATTGTAATTAATCTTTTATTAAAATATCACTTTATTTCTAATGAATATATTAATAATAGTTTTAATTTTAAAAATAAATATTAATAATTTTATTATTAGAAAAATAAAAAATATATTAAATTAAATTTAAAAATAATTGAATTTAAAGATTTTTAAAAATTATCATTAATTAAAAA
>Ga0099364_10002654_pt1 | contig 28297 bp, 23 predicted proteins | sample TergutTh196P3_FD_73070 | JGI IMG/M metagenome (GOLD analysis project Ga0099364, IMG submission 73070) | Microcerotermes parvus P3 segment gut microbial communities from Pointe-Noire, Republic of the Congo - Th196 P3 | ecosystem: Host-associated > Arthropoda: Insects > Digestive system > Gut ... | reverse complement strand
TGGCGGAGGTGTCACACCCGTTCCCATCCCGAACACGGAAGTTAAGCCCTCTTGCGCCGATGGTACTGCCCCCCGAGGGGCGGGAGAGTAGGTAGCTGCCGGGCTTTTTTTTCAAAATTATTTCTATAACAGGATTTATCAATGACCATTAGACGAAAGATAATTTATAGTTTTTTACTTGCCGCATTTCTTATTACGTGCATTATTATTCTTGACTATACCAGGATTTTTAACTTCATTGAAACACGTTTCCATGATCCGGTATTAAGAGAAACGGTAATCCGGCAGACTGCAAAGGATGCTGAAATACTTAACGATATTTTATCAGACATGAAACTAAGATTTTATGAAACGCTGTTCCTGCCGGCAGTACATAGCAGCTTTCATCATGAGCAGAGTAACGCTGATTTTAATGAAATCTCCATGTTGTTCATGAATTTGATGAAAACAGTTCCCGGTCTGTCTTCGGTACGTCTTGTAGATACAGATGGAATTAAAATTCGTTTTTCTACCAATCCGTCAGACAGGATTAGCGATCAATTTTCTGATGTATACAGAAATTACAGCGAAGACCTGTTGAATATACCTTTCAGCGCAGTATATGTAACAATACAGGAACAGTCCGGGCTTGTTATAGACAAGTCAAATAATAAAATAATTTTTTCATTCCCGGTTAGTGAGTACCCCGGTATTCAGCAAGGGATAGCGCTTTTTTCTGTTTCCGCAGGAGCTCTGGCAGAAGCATTTGCTGTAAAAGGAAAATCCGGTTATGGGGGTACATTTACCATTATTGATGAGCCTCCCGGTTTTATTTTTGAAAATCCGGCAGCGAATTTAAGCGAAGAAATTATTAATGAAATTTCCGAAATATGGACAAAAATGTACAGGAGTATTATTCCGTTAACTTCATCTGATGAAACTATCTTGCTTGTTTCCGTTAGGATGGGCATGGGTTTTTATCTGGGCCGAATCATTAACGAACATATTTTGATTTTTTCTCAATCTGTTAAAATATTTTTATTTATCGTAATATTTATCTCCTTGTTTTTAATCATACTTTTTCTGTTGAATATTCCGCAACTATCTTCGGCGGTTTACCGCAAATGTCACGGCAAGGATACTGCCGGGAAAGATGATACGGATATCGAAAAAGCCCCGGATATGAAAAAGAGCAGGGGGCTTCTCTCCGCTGCGTTACCTCTGGCGGCAGAGCCGGTTATTCCCGAGGAACAGGAAGTTACGGCAGAAGTTATCTTTGAGCAGGATGGTATCCCCTACATTGACAACGATACTGTTAGTAAAAGAATTACAAATACAAAAATAAACAGTAATTTTGTCAAGCTTGTTGATTCGGTAATCAACAAGGATAAAGACGGGTAGTTTTCCTATCGGCGTCTGCTCCGTGACAGCAGTATCAGCCTCAGAAGGCTCATCAAAGCGGTGAGGGCCGATGCAACATAGGTCATTGCCGCTGCGGTAAGTACTTTTCTTACGCCTTTCAATTCATTTGCTGTAAGCACATTATTTTCCCGCAGTATGGCAATTGCCCTTGATGAGGCATCAAATTCGACCGGCAGTGTGATTACATAAAAAAGTACTGCCCCGCCAAAGAGCAGAATTCCTATATCCAGCAAAAGCGGCATAGAAAAAAATAAACCGGCCATCGCAATATAAGGGCCAAACATGGATCCTATATTAGCAACCGGAACCAGCGTACTGCGCAGAGCCAATGGCCCGTATTTAGTGGCATGTTGGATAGCGTGTCCGGCTTCATGGGCGGCAACACCGACAGCGGCGATGGAAACCTCGTTAAAAACCGGATTGGACAACCGTACGACTTTTGTTCGTGGATCGTAATGGTCGGTTAGCGATCCGCTAACCGCTTCAATTTTAACATCGCGAATGCTGTTTGACTTCAGCAGCAGGGCTGCAGAATCCTGCCCGGAGATTCTCTTTGAACATTGTATTTTTGAATATTTTGCAAATGTTGATTTAACCTTAAACTGTGCCCAAACGGAAATTATTAATGCAGGCACAACAAGAAGAAGGTAGTATTGATCGAAAAACATAAAAGGCATAATAAGCTACTCCAAATATTTTTTTATTTTTTCCAAAAGATCATTTTTTTTATATGGTTTCATTAAGATATCAGCTACTCCTACTGAATGAGCGTGATTTTCTATGGATTCCCCCTGAACTGATGTTAATAAAATAACCGGAATATTTACCGTTGCATCTATTTTCCTTAATCTGTTATAAGTTAACCATCCGTCCATATCCGGCATTACAATGTCCAGCAGAATTAAATCCGGAACACGGTTATTATCATCAAGTAAATACTCAACAGCTTCTTTGCCCGATTTTGCGGTTACAATATCATAAGTATTTTTCAGGATTACTTCGGCAGTAGTATGATAAAACTCGATGTCATCAACCAGGAGAATTAATTTTTTTTCCGTCATAAATCATTATACTCTTTGTGTTTTGCCGCTGTCAAGCCGGCTGTTTATTGCCCCATGGGTTCTTTTTAAACCCTTCCACCCGTGCCGATGCGGATTCGCTCAGGGGCGATCTGTTTCCGCGCACCAGATAATGCCAGGCGAGTCCTGCGATCATTGCTCCGTTATCGCCGCATAGTTCCGGCGGCGGGAAAACACAGCGGAGGCCGCGCCACCTCTGGGTGGCGAGCTTTTGTGCAAGACATGCACGCAGGTAAGAATTGGCGGTGACACCGCCTCCTGCCGCAATAGAAGTAAGTCCCGAATCTTCGGCTGCGTTGAACAATGCACGCAGGAGAATGTCTACGGCAGTTTTTTGAAAAGATGCGGCAATGTCCTCAGGTTTTATTTCACCGTCCTTTACACGGAACCGGTCAAGCTGATTGATCACTGCATTTTTCAGGCCGGAATAGGAAACATCATAACGATGTCCCTTTTTTTTATGGAAGCTCGGTATGGGGAACCGGAATGCCATGCTGTCGCCGTTTTGCGCCATGCGATCAATAATTACACCGCCGGGATAACCAAAATTGTAGTGTTTTGCCACTTTGTCAAATGCCTCACCTGCCGCATCATCAATGGTGGTTCCAAGCACGGTAATATCATCAAAAGCATCCGCCCTGCAGATTATTGTGTGTCCGCCCGAAACCAGAAGCCCCAAAAATGGATATGTCAATGGCTCAGATACGTGAGTTTCCTTCCCGGCAAATGAAAGCTGTGAGGCATAGAGGTGTGCAATCATGTGATCTACGGCGATAAAGGGTATGTTTCTTGACCAGGCAAATGCTTTCGCAAAAGAAAGACCCACTAAAAGCGAGCCCAAAAGACCGGGCCGGCTTGTTGCGGCGACAGCGTCAATGTCATGAGGCTTAAGTCCCGCATTGTTAAGGGCCTCTTTTACAACGCTGTAAATCCACTCGGTATGTTTGCGGCTGGCAATTTCGGGAACAACTCCGCTGTACGGCGCATGAAACGGAATCTGGGTAGCTACAACATTCGAGAGGACTGTTTTTCCGTTTGCGACAACCGCAGCAGCACATTCATCGCAGGATGTTTCAATACCAAGAATTTTCATGTATTATACCAAAAATAAGTATTGCATAGATCACATCTTTATTCCATTGTAGTTGTATATATGGAGACACATGCTCATAGACATTCGCAGTGATACTGTAACCCAGCCGACACCGGAAATGCGTAAAGCAATGGCACAAGCCGAAGTAGGCGATGATGTGTACGGCGATGATCCGACGGTTAACAGGCTGGAATCCCTGGCTGCACGGATGCTCGGCAAAGAAGCAGCCCTCTTTGTGCCGTCGGGAACATTTGGCAATCAGCTTGCTCTTTTTACCTGGTGCGAAAGGGGTACCGAAGTGATCCTTGGTGACGGCTGCCACATTACAGTGCATGAAGCAGGGGCGCCTTCGGTGATAGCGGGGGTTCAGACACGCTGCATTCCGGACCCGGACGGTGTTCTCAGTCCGGAGGATATAGAAAAGCGCATGAGGAAGAGAGACCTGCATGCACCGGCGACTTCGTTAATCTGTATGGAAAACGCCCATTCAACGGGAAGGGTAGTCTCTCTGGAACACATGGATACGATACATGCCATAGCCGGCAAGCGGAAACTGCCGGTTCACCTGGACGGAGCACGGATATTCAATGCCGCCGCAGCGTTGGGCTGTGGTGCGCAGGACATTGCAGCCAGAGCGGATTCTGTGATGGTTTGTTTGTCCAAAGGGCTTTGCGCCCCTGTGGGTTCCCTACTCGCCGGAACACAGCTTTTTATTGATGAGGCACGGCTAAAACGAAAGGTAATGGGCGGCGGTTTGAGGCAGGCGGGGGTGTTGGCGGCAGCGGGGATAATAGCGCTTGAAAAGCATACAGGACTTTTAACAGATGATCACCGGCGGACAAGAAAACTAGCACAGGGTCTGGCGAACATTAACGGTCTAAATGTAAATTTGGATTCTGTTGATATAAACATGGTTTTCTTCACTCATTCTCATGAAATATCATCGGAAAAAATTGTTAAACAATTTTTTGACAGAGGTATTGTAATACATCCGCCGGATAATGGGGTTTATCGTTTTGTTACGCATTACTGGATTGGCGACAGGGAAATCGAAATGATAATTTTCGCCGCCGGTGAAATATTCAAATAAAGGGGAGCAATACACATGAACTATTGCCAGATGCGCCTTGAAAAAATTCGGGACTGGATGAGTCAGGAGGGAATATCCCTGGTTATGTTTGAAGATACCGAAGGCAGACGTGATACAACGATTCGCTGGCTTACCGGGCATCCGGGCGATGCCCTGCTTTTTCTGTCGCCGGACAAAAGCCTTTTGGTGCCCTGGGATATTATTCTCGCGAAGCTTTATGCCAGATCGGACTTTGTCATCCCTTATAATGACTTTAACCGACTGCCTAAAATGGCAATAAAAGGTGCGGTGGAAAAACTTGGTATTCCTTACGGTTCAAGAATTGAAATCCCATCGGTTACATCCTACCCGGATTTTCTTGATTATATCAGCGAAATGCCGGAATTTGACATTATTTGCCGCGAAAAAAGCACGGCATCACATGCGTTAAATTTACGAATGATTAAAGATGCCGAGGAAATTGCTATTATTCGCAAAGCGGCGGGGATAACCAATAAAATTATCGATCTTTTGGAGAAAAATGTGCGTTCAGGGAAGATAAAAACCGAAGCGGATGCTGCAATTTTCATCGAACTTGAATCGAGAAAACAGGGATGCGAAGGAACGGGTTTTGAGACACTTGCCGCAGGGCCGGACAGGAGTTTTGGGATTCATGCCTTTCCCGCGTGGACAGCGGCTCCGTTTGCCGGGCAGGGGCTTTCCATCCTGGACTTTGGGCTTCGGCTCGCCGGTTATAACACCGATGTAACCCTGACTTTTGTGCGGGAACCTAATGCTCAACAGCAAAAAATGGCAAATCTTGTCGAAAAAGCGGTAAAACTTGCCGCTGAATGTCTTGTTAACGGCAATGAAACCATTCATCTTGCCCAGACAGTTGATGCTTTATTCGCCAAGTCAAGAAAACGCATGGTACACGGGTTGGGGCATGGCATTGGGTTGGATGCCCATGAATATCCTTTTATCAGAAATCGGGCAGGCAGCGAATGGGTATTGGAACCAGGTATGTTTTTTTCTCTTGAGCCCGGGGTGTACGACCCTGTTCATGGGGGGTGCCGTCTGGAAAATGATTACCTCATGACCGAAACCGGCTATGAAACATTAACCGAGGCACGGATTATTTGGTTGTAACTGGACACATTTTCTATTCTTTGGTATTATTTTCCGAAATGATCTATGCTAATGTTTTTAAGATAGAGTCCCCCATTCCCTGTTCCCTGTTCCCTGTTCCCTGTTCCCTGTTCCCTGTTCCCTGTTCCCTGTTCCCTGTTCTAATCGCAAGCTCCCAATTATATGGAAACCCCCACTTAGATTTTTGTCAACTACACAAACCACTATACATGCAATTATTTTCATAATTTTCTACAAATTTTTCGGTGTTTTGTTATAAAACCAAGGATGGATTGAATGGAAAACGGTGATCATTTTATTTGGCAACAGGAATATTCTGTTGGAATAATTATTCTTGACAGGCAGCATAAAGAAATAATAGCGTTAATTAGAGATTTGTCCCAGCTTTGCACGATAGACGACAGGGTAAGTTATGATACATTTAAATTAATGGTATCAAGCACCATGGAATATCTTAGACACCATTTTTGGGAAGAAGAAAAACATATGCGGGAAAAGAACTACCCTGGATTTGCAAAACATAAAGCAATCCATGAAACAATGCTGACAGAACTGAAAGAAATGATTGATACATTGGGAAAAAAAGAAACGGTAAACATAAAAAGTGTAACGGCCTATTTAAAAGAATCTTATATGGAGCATCTGCAGATATGTGACAAGGAGATGGGGGAGTATTTTACGGCCTCTAGCATCTAGCTTCTATATTGAGTATGATGTGGCAATGAAAGTCTGGATTAAATTGCTAATTGGCTCGATCCTTGGCATATTGCTGGGGTTTCTTGTCCCTGAACATCAACGTTTTTTTGAATCGCTGGCATGGCTGGAACAGCTTGTCCTGCGTATAGGCCGTTATGCAGTCGTTCCGCTGCTGGTTTTCTCGCTCACCATTGGCATGTATGAATTACGGCATGACAAGCAGTTTTGGCCGTTCGTTTTTAAAAATCTCCTGCTGATTGCCGGCGTATCGGTTTTAGTGATTTTTATAGGAGTTTTTGCTGCCTATATTTTTCCTCCTTCAAGAATTCCCATTCTTGCCGAAGAACAGGTCGAGATTATCACACTGAATGCTGCGGATAATATAACGGAATTATTTCCCTGGAATATGTTAAGTGTTCTTACCGGAGAAGGGATGTATCTGCTGCCTGTCTGTGTGTTTGCGTTCTTCATGGCTATGGGGCTTTCCTATGATAAAAACTACAGCAAATCGGTAATCTTTCTTGTTGATTCCTTATCGCGCATTTTTTATCACATCATGTCGTTTTTTATAGAGACACTCGGTTTTTTAATGATAGCACTTGCTGCTTACTGGGCAATCAGGTTTCGGGATGTTGTCCAGGCGGAGATATATAAAAATTTAATCGGTATGCTGGGCGTTCTTTGTGTCGTTCTTGTTTTTATTGTATTCCCGCTACTGCTTCTATTCTTGAAACCCAGGGTAAACCCCTGGCTGGTATTGTACGGTAATGCAGGACCGGCGATCACTGCCTTCTTTTCCGGAGATATGTATTTTTCATTACCTGTGCAAATGCGTCATGCCAAGGAAAATTTCGGCATTAAACGGAAGAGCAATGTCATAAGCCTGTCATTGTTCGGTACATTCTGCAGGGCGGGCAGCGCTATGGTCGCTGTTGTGGCTTTTATCGTAATAGTAAATTCCTATTCCAGTCTTGGGATTCCCGTGACGGAGATTATTTCCATGAGCTTTCGTGCTCTGATTATCTCATTTGTGCTTGCCCGCCATCCGGGTAACGGCGCTTACGTCGCACTTGCCGTTCTTTGTGCCGGTTACGGACGCGGTTTTGAACAAGGCTATCTTATACTTAAACCAATGGCTTTTTACCTGATTGCTGCAGGTACTTTCATTGATGTTATGATAGCCTCGTTTGCAGCTTATGCAACTGCACGGATTTCCGGTTATGCCGGTGAAAAACATGCGGAGAAATTTATTTAATGGAATTTACGGAAGAACTCATTAAGGCCCTTGCAGTCGATGAAGTAAAACTGATCAAGGGCATTGCAGAAAATCTGAGTGTTGGCGCGGAGCAGGTTGCCGCAGTTGTCGGATTGCTTGCGGAAGAATGTACGGTTCCGTTTATCAGCCGTTACCGCAAGGAACAAACCGGTGCTCTGGACGAGGTACAGGTCCGGGACATTGAACGTAAATTTTCAAGCGGGAAAAATCTAGAAAACCGCCGCATCGATATTACTCGGTTGATATTTGAACAGGGAAAGCTCACCGATGAACTGTACAGTAACATCAGCATGGCTGCGACTCTTGCCGAGCTTGAGGATATTTACACTCCGTACAAGCGCAGAAAAAAAACCAGGGGAATGCTGGCAATAGAGAAAGGGCTTATGTCTTTAGCTGATGCGATGCGGGAACTGGAAATAGAACCGCTTCTTGCCAAAGCCGCTGAATTTGTCACGCCGGCCGAATCGTCGCTGTTCGAATCGAACCCGGAACTTGCGGTGGCATCTGCTGAAGATGCTTTGCAGGGAGCTATGGACATTATTGCCGAAGCGGTATCGCAGGATACGAAAAACCGCGCGCAGATTAAAGCTTTCTATCTGAAAGACGGTAAAATTATTGTGAAGGGGTCGGGTGAACCTGGCAAGGGCGATGAGGAAGCGAAAAAGACCAGTGTGTTCCAAATGTACTGGGATTATACGGAAGCTCTTTCCCGGATAAAACCCCACCGGATACTTGCCGTTAACCGGGGCGAACGGGAAAAAGTTCTTCATGTAACAATTGATGTTGATACCGAAACGGCAGTCAGCATGCTTCAGCGCAATTACTCCCTGCACAATGATTATCACAAAACCGCCGTCGAAGACGGTTTCATGCGTCTTTTGTCACCGGCATTAATCCGGGAGATTCGCGGGGAACAGGGTGATGCAGCGGATGAACACGGCATTGGCGTGTTCAGCGAAAACCTGAAAAACCTCCTTCTCCAGCAGCCAATCAAGGGAACACGGGTATTGGGGATTGATCCGGGCATACGCACCGGAACGAAATGCGCCTTCCTTGATGATACGGGTAAATATCTTGACAATATTGTTATATATAATCACAAAGCGGAAGAAGCAAAAAAACTGATAATGGCAGGGATACGCCGCTATGACATACAACTAATTGCCGTAGGGAACGGTACCGGCAGCCGGGAAGTGCAGGAAATAATCAGCTCATTGATAGCGGATAACAACCTTGAGGTTTTGTATACCGTTGTTGACGAAGACGGCGCGTCCGTATACTCGGCAAGTGATATTGCCCGCGAAGAATTTCCCGAACTTGACCTAACCATACGCGGGGCTATTTCCATTGGCCGGCGTTTGCAGGACCCGCTGGCCGAACTGGTGAAAATCGATCCCAAGTCTATTGGTGTCGGCCTCTATCAGCATGACGTAAACCAAAAAAAACTTTCCGATACTCTGGACGAGGTTGTTTCGTCGGTGGTGAACAACGTGGGGGTAAACCTCAATACGGCGAGCGCTTCGCTTTTGAAATACGTATCGGGGATCAACAGTTCGCTGGCGCGGAAAATTGTAAAATACCGCGATGAAAAAGGCAGGATTGGCAGCCGTGCGGAACTGAATTCAGTCCCCGGCATGGGGCCCAAAAGTTTTGAGCAATGCGCCGGATTCCTCCGAATCCCCGAAAGCGACGAGCCATTAGACAATACATGGGTTCATCCGGAAAATTACACTGTCGCACGGGATATACACGAACAGCTCACGGTTACGGCTACTTTCGGCCTTAGTTCCGGTGCAATAACTGATCTCAGGGAAAAACACGATGTAGGTGAAACCACCATCCGTGACATTGCAGGGGAATTGCACAAACCGGGCCGCGATCCCCGTGATGACTATCCCAAGCCCATTATGAGAAAAGGCGTGATGACGTTTGAAGATATCCATGAAGGAATGATGATCACCGGAAAAATAAAAAATGTTGTAGATTTTGGTGCGTTTGTTGACCTTGGGATAAAGGAGACCGCATTGGTGCATATTTCCGAGATGAGTGACAGTTTTATTAAAAATCCGCTCGAAACCGTTAAGGTGGGTGAAGTCATGGAATTCAAGGTAATCAGCCATGACACAGAGCGCCGCCGGATCGGGCTTTCACGGAAAAGTGAACAGAGAATAGAGAACAGGGAACAGAAAAAACAGGGTGTACGGTCGGATTTGGCAAATGCTGACAGAAAACCGGGTAAACCTAAAGATAACCATGAAAAAAAATATAAAATAACAGTTGACAAAAAACCTGAAAAATCATTACATATCGATGACGGCACTATGTACAATCCTTTTGCAGATGCTTTCAAAAAAATGCGGGAGAAAAAATAAATACTGGCATGTCCCAGATACAATGGATTTGGAACTACATGAAGGGGAAGCGCGGAATATTTGTTCTGGGACTTGTCCTGGCGGGCGTTACCGCGGCGATGTGCATTATTAACCCTATGCTTGCCCAAAGACTTATTGATGATGTAATCACACCGGGGAATACCGGCCCCTTGATCCCCATCCTGGGGGTGATGATGGCAGTACAGCTTATCCGGCTTGGTTTACGTTATCTCATGGTTATTCTGATGGAAATATCCAGCACCGATGTGATGACGGGGATTCGCCGGGATATGTATGAAATGGTCCAGCATCAGGACTACCGTTTTTTGGGACGTTTTCCTACAGGGAACCTCATGACAAGAATGACGCAGGACCTTGATCGTTTGCGACATACGGTTGCCTGGGTCTCTTATCAGTTTGTAGATGCCGTAGTATTGTTTACGTCTACATTTATCTTTTTTTTATTCGTTAATTGGCAGCTTACCCTGTTCCTTGTCTCTGTTACGCCTTTTATTTTTTTTATCAGTCATAAATTCAAAAAACGTATACGGCCACGTTTTCAACTGCTCCGTAAAAAGCTTACCGACCTGGGAACTGCGGTTACGGAAAATATCGGAGGTAACCGGGTAGTTAAGGCATTTGCACGGGAAGAATATGAAAAAGAACATTTTGAAAAATTTAATGCCGATTTCAGGGACACAAGCTGTGAAAATGCCTTGATTTCGGCAAAATACCAGCCTTTATTGGATATGGTAAGCCAGCTTCTCATTATTATTACCCTGGTTGCAGGCGGGTATTTTCTTATCAGGGAATGGATGACAGGCGGTCAATACCTGGCTTTTTCTTCTCTTATCTGGGCTTTGGCCGGCCCTCTCAGGATGATGGGCCCCATTCTGGCTGATCTGGAAAGGTATACCGCTGCCGGTGAAATGATCCGTGAAGTAGTGGAAGCTCCCAGGGAAATTGCCGATACACATGATGCGGCGGAACTTGCCGAAAGACCCTCAGGAAAAATTACATTTAAGAATGTCAGTCTTTCGATAAACGGAACATCCGTTCTGGAGGACATTGATTTTTCGGTTCATGCCGGATCAACCATTGGAATTTTCGGCAGCACCGGTGCGGGTAAAACATCGCTTGTTAATCTTTTGGCACGTTTCCATGATCCGGATTCCGGAATAATCCTTCTGGACGATAATGACATCAGGCGGTATACCATTTCTTCTCTCAGGCGGCACATTGGTTTTGCCATGCAGGAAGTATTTCTGTTTTCCGATTCGGTAAAAGGAAACATAGCCTACGGCAGGCCGGACATGGACGAGGAATGCATTCGCAAACAGGCTGTTCAGGCAGATGTGGACAGTTTCGCGGCTTACATGAGTGAAGGCTACGAAACGATTATCGGCGAGCGGGGTGTGGGAATTTCCGGGGGGCAGCGGCAGCGGATCGCGCTGGCTCGAGCGCTGGCGGTCAGACCGGCGGTGCTTGTTCTTGATGATACCACATCATCGGTTGACAGCGAGACGGAGCAGTACATACAGGAGCAATTAAGGCAGCTCGATTTTCCCTGCACTAAAATTATAATTGCCCAGCGGATTTCATCGTTCAGGGGAGCGGATATGATTTTAGTAATGGATAAAGGCCGCATCATTGAACGGGGAACCCATCGTGAACTGCTTGGACTACGCGGCTTTTATCACCGCATCTGGTGCCTGCAAAACTATGCCGGTGTTGCGGCAATCGGAAACCGGCCCGTAACCGGGGAGGCATCCGGATGAGCCGGAAAAAACAGGCGGAGCCTGTACGCTCTGATGAACGCAACCGCTATGATGTTGATGAGTACCTTGACGAAAAAGTCAGTCTCTTTAATGTGAAGCGCTGCCTGGGCTATATTGCAAAAGCACGAAGCCCTTTAAGGCTGGCTCTGCTGCTGAGCATTGTTGAAAATCTGGTAAGCCTTTCAGGGCCGCTTTTTATCCTGCATGCGCTGGATACTGCCATTCCCAATAAAGATGTTCGCCTGTTGCTGTTGATGGCTGCCTGTCTTGGCGGATCAATTGTAATCAGTATCGGCCTTGGAACCATTCGCAATGTTCTTGTTGCCCGTGCCGGAGCGGGGATAATCCACGATATCCGTTACGACCTTTTTTCCCATCTGCAAAAACTTGCATTTAACTTTTATGACAGCCGTCCTCATGGTAAAATTTTTGTGCGTGTTGTTCCTTATGTGAACAGCGTTTCCGATGCGCTCTCTAATGGTATTATCAACTTTATTATCGAAGTGCTGAATATTGTTTTCATTATTTTTTTTATGTTCAGAGTAAGTACTCAGCTTGCTTCGGTTGCTGTTTTGGGTCTGCCGCTTCTGGCTCTTTTTATCTGGACCATCAAGCCTGCCCAGCGCCGTGCCTGGCAGAGGTATTCCAACAAAAATGCTAACCTGAACGCTTATGTTCAGGAATCCATTGACGGGGTTAAAGTAACACAGGCTTTCGACAGGCAGAAAACAAACCTGGGGATAATGGACAGCCTTACTGATGAACGTAACCGCGAATGGATGCGGGCAGTTTACATTTCAAATTCCGTGTGGTTTTCTGCTGAGACTATCGGGCATTTGGTATTTTCTTTCTTATATATTACCGGAGCTTATTTAATGAACCCCATGGCCAGCTTTGGTATGCTACTTGTCATGGGTAATTATCTCTGGCGTTTCTGGCAGCCGATTATCAATTTGGCGAATATATACAATACATTTATTTCCGCAATGGCCTATCTTGATCGCATTTTTGATACTATAGCAGAACCGGTATCCATAGAAAATATTCCCAACGCCGTTGAATTCCCATTTGTCCGCGGGCATGTTGAATTCAAAAATGTAAGCTTTAGTTATGACGGTTCGCCGCCCAAAGTACTGAACAATGTCAGCTTTGACGGTCATCCGGGTGAAAGCATAGCCATTGTCGGGCCGACCGGCGCGGGGAAAACGACCATTGTAAACCTGCTCTCACGATTTTACAATATTGAAGAAGGTCAGGTTCTGGTTGACGGTCAGGATATTATGAAAGTAACTTTGCATTCCCTGAGAAGCCAAATGGGAATAATGCTGCAGGACAGCTATCTTTTTACCGGTACCGTTGCTGACAATATCCGATACGGCAAGCTGGATGCTACAGACGGTGAAATCCGCGCCGCCGCACAGCTTATTGGCGCCCATAATTTTATTGAAAAACTCCCTCAAGGCTACGACACTCCCGTAACGGAAAGGGGAGGGGGCATTTCCCAGGGTGAACGTCAGTTATTGGCCTTTGCCCGCACTCTTATTTCCAATCCCCGCATCCTCATTCTTGACGAAGCTACCAGCAGTATAGATACCGGTACTGAACAACTGGTTCAGGATGGCATTCAAACTTTAATGAAGGGCAGAACTTCATTTATTATAGCCCACCGGCTTTCTACAATCCGTAACTGTACAAAAATTATGTTTATCAAAGACGGTGAAATCGCCGAATGCGGCAATCATGAGGAATTGATGGAGCTTAAAGGCCGCTACTTCGAATTTTGCCAGGCACAGTATGCCGACTAATGAAGACATTCTTTCCAACGGCCTCCTGGCATTATGTCAAAATGATCCTGTTATTGCATGCATTGTTACCCCCCGCCATGATGCAATTATAACCCTGTTGGAACAATACATTACCCGGATTGAGATTTTTAATCCCGCCTTGAAGCTTGTGGGAACAAATGACAGACGGGACTTAATCGTTAAGCATATACTCGATTCCCTTTCGCCGCTGGGGATCATTGCATGTCAGAATAAGGGCTTGCATATTGCCGATATCGGTTCAGGCGCCGGATTCCCGGGTATTCCCCTTGCCATTGCCCTGCCTGATATTCAGTTTACCCTTATTGAACGCAAGAATCGCAGAGCGGTTTTTTTACGAAACACCCGGGAGGCATTGGTGGCGGGAGGATGCAACGGTCTTAGCAATGTTACCGTAGAAGAAGCGGAAATGGAAAAAGTTAAACCGGGCCGTTTTTCCCTGGTAACATTTCGCGCTTTATGTCCGCTTGATCGGAAAATCTATAAAAAACTTTCCAGGCTTTGTACAGACGGCGGAGTCCTCGCAGCATACAAAGGGCGGCGGCAAAAAACCGAAGATGAAATAACTGCGCTTGAAAAAGTCCTGCCCTTTGTTGCCGGGCGCTGGAAACTGCTTCCGTGCCCCGTTCCCATGCTGGATGAAGAACGTCACTTGTTACTCATTAAGCCCTATTGCTCTTAACGGGGAAAAACCTTCACGCCAAATCTCATAATAAAATTTGTAGATTCCGGATATTCCGATGTGTTTATCCGTGAATACGGGTGTGCTTTTCCGGTAACATTTGCTTCCGCTGCTATATTGGTAAAATACGAATAATTCACTCCCATCTCTCCAAAAAGCGCTGCCGGCAGTTTAGGCAAATTCCATTCGGCGCTTATTTTTAAAATATGCATCCACTGGTATGCTCCGTCACGGAGGAAGTATCTTTTTAAAATAGGATTATTGTTCCTGTCGATGGGATCAAGCTCTGAAAGCAGGTTGCTGCCATCAACAGCGCTGGAACCAAAATCAGCGCCATGGCGGATCATCTGGTATTGCAGGCTTGTTATCAGGTTTTTTAACGGCATGGTTTTAACCCTGAGCAATATCTCATCTGAATTCGGAGGAAGGTAATATCCCAGGCTTATTCCGTTATTGATATATCCGGTTTCCATTGGTAAATCGCCGTGCCAGGGATTGAAATTCCTGTTATGAGTATATGCATACGGGTTTATTTTTGTATAGCTCAATTTTACCGATGAAAAAGCAAGAATGGGCAGCGGCAAATTTACTCCTGCCTGATATGCAACCATTTGCCGATCTAAACTTAAATTGGTGGTTAAATTCATTTCATCTACAAATAATGAAACCCACATACTTCCCATTCCGGGATACTGTGCCTTTACATTAAATGTTAAGGCCAGGTTATCAAAATCGCCGATATTATTTTGATAGAAAAAACTGTTAATTATGGGTGCAACATATCCAATTTCAAACCGTTTTGGGTATACTACCGCATCCACGATGTCAAAAAACAAATAATCCTTATACCTGAACTGAAGCATTGTTATTGAAAAGGCATTTTGAGAAGTCATTGCCGATTCTTTTATTCCGGCGAGATTGTGATATTCAAGTATTCCGGTTAACGAGGCAAGTCCAAACCACGGGATGGGAAAAAATTCGGCCTGTAATCCGGCAAGAGGACGAGCCGCTTTATTGAAAGCAAGGCTGCTGCCAAAAGATGTAGAACTCCAGTCATGGGTAATACGTCCCATGCGCATTATTAATTTATTCTCAAAAAATGACATTGTTAATTCCGCGGGTAAATAATAACCGCCGGCAATGCTGTCCGGCCAGGCATCATAACCTGTTAAGTTCGAGAAGAAAAAAACCGAACCGTCCCATTGTTTTCTATATGTATAGGGGAAATGAGTCAGGGGCTGGCTGTACACATCAATGAGTTGATTTACAAACTCACTGTCATCTCCCATGTCGAATCCTTCATAGTAAGTGTTATATGTTCCAAGGAATTGACGCGGAGCCCGCACCAGTCCGCCGCCCCATGTAAAATCGTAGGATATATTTTTGCCCAGATCGCCATTCATATACGCACTCAGCCATAATTCCATCCCAAGATAACTGTTTCCGGGGTTAATTGCTCCCAATGAACTTTCGATTTCTGCGGCTACACCCAAATTTGCAGAAAGCAGTGTGTTGTTTCTGCCAATAGCGACTTCCCCGTAATAAGCGCCCCTTTGCCAGTCGAGGCCGGGAGCCGGTTTTGCAAATTGATCGATATATTGCCGCAATATCTGCCGTTCTGTTATATTAAGCTTTCCTGCATTCTCCGAATTTAGTATTTCGTTAATTTTCCCTATAACAACACTCTGCGTATAGGGTCTGACCCCTGACAAAGGGCTGCAAAACCCGCGTAATTCCGCCTGTTCCAGAATGTAATACACCTGGTTTCCCATGGAAACAGAACTATGGGTTTGTGCAAAGACTGAAATGCAAAGGAATGCAAACAACGAAATTGATAACGATATTTTTGTCAACATAATTCTTCTCCGTTAGTCTACCCATTCGGATAGTTCATTTTTTGAAGGTCCCCATTCTACTCCAACTTCCCACTCCTGCAATTTGCAATAGCGGCAAAACGGTATGGGTTTACACAGAAAATTAAAAATTTCATCAATGTTTTTTACCGCATAAATATCAATATAATCATTTTTGTCCGTTTTCAGTTTTTCTTCAAAAAAATTGTTAAATCTGTCTGCAACCAATGGCAGGCAGCAGGTAGAAAGTTTGCCGTCTTTTAAATAAATGCAGAAATTGGCGACAAGACAAAGTTTAATATTTTTATTAATATCCTGCCTGCCCTGTAAATCTTTTGGCAGCCTGCACCAGGTATGAACACCCATTACCTGAAGGCGTATTTTTATTTTTACTGAATATTTTTTTGCTGTTTTCCTGATGAGTTTTCTGTCGAGTTGAATAGGATAACTTGTCACAATAATTTTTATATTATATTTTTGACATGATTTCCAGAATTCTTCGGTCATTTTTATGAGTAACAATCCGTTTGTTACAATATTGATCGGTCCGTCAAAGTATTTTCGCGCTATTTCCGTTATTTTTACTATTTCCGGATGCATTAAGGGCTCACCGCCCATCAGATCGATGTTTTCATTCTTACGCCCTGCCAATTCGGAAAGCCGCGCAAAATCTCTTTCAAAAACATCCAGCGAAACAAATTCTTCCTTAACCAGCGGAGAAAAATGATTGCATCCCCTGCATTTCAGATTACAATGACCGACAATATCGGTTTCAAACCGCAGTAATTTCCTCGGCCTTAGTCTGAACGGGGCAGATATTCTTATATAAAAAAAAATTACCTGATAATAAAACTTTTGTTTGAGTTTTTGAAGATGCATCCTGGCGCTCATTTATCATCTGCCTTCTTTGATACGTTGAAGAAATTGTATTCTCTTTTCCGGTTTATGTCAATCACGCCACTTCACGTTACAGTTGAAAGCCGCCAGGGAAACAACCTGAATCCGACAGAAAAGAAAAAAAACTTTTCTCCCACGGTGACAGTCACCCCATAAATCGTTACACTGTCCATACCATGAATCTTGAGGCATTTGTGCTTGGCTGCGGGGGAATGATGCCCCTGCCGAACCGGCACTTGACATCGGTACTTTTACGGCGCGAGGGGGAGTTGTTCCTGTTTGACTGCGGCGAGGGAACACAGGTAGCGCTGCGGAAACTTAATCTCCGCTGGAAAAAAATATCGGTGATTTTTGTCAGCCATACCCACGCCGACCATGTCACCGGCATACCGGGTCTGCTCATGCTTTCCTCTCAGGTAGACAGGGACGATCCGCTGTACATTATCGGCCCGCCGCGCATCGCCGAATACATCGAAACGAGCCGCCGGGTGCTGGATATGTATATCAACTACGAAATCGTTGTAAAGGAAATAACCGAACCGGGGATAGTGTATACAGGAGACGGTTTTCATATCCGTTGTTTTCCGCTGAAGCATACAAAACCGTGTTTTGGTTACACGCTGGAGGAAGCTATACGTCCCGGTATTTTTCACCCGGAACAGGCAGAAGCTCTTAGAGTGCCAAGGGGGCCGCTTTGGGCACGGCTGCAAAACGGAGAAACAGTGCAATCCGCCGACGGGCGGGATGTCCGCCCGGAGGATGTACTGGGGCAGCCCCGTTCAGGCAGGAAATTTTCTTTTGTCACAGACAGCCTGGCATTTCCGGAAATAGCGCCGGAAGTAACGGGGTCGGATCTCTTTGTCTGTGAAGGAATGTTTGAACAGGAACTTGCCGAAGATGCCCACAGTAAAAAGCACATGACAGCGGTAGAAGCCGCACGGATTGCAGCAGCTGCAGGAGATATAAAAAAACTGGCACTCATCCACTTTAGCCCCCGTTACACTGAATTCAACCTGAAACAGGTGCTGAAAGAAGCGCAGCAGGTATTTCCCGATACGGTACTGGCAAGGGATCGCACTGTTTTCCCTATTGATTATGCAGATTAAATATTTTAATATTATCCATATTCCCTAAAATAAGGAGGTTTCCTCAATGATTGAAGTGAGGAATCTAACAAAGCATTACGGAAATGTGGAAGCGGTGCAGGATGTTTCCTTTTCGGTAGGAAAAGATCAGGTGTTGGGATTTCTTGGCCCGAACGGAGCCGGTAAAACCACCATCATGAAAATACTCACCGGCTTCCATTTCCCCTCAAGCGGAACGGCTCTCGTGGAAGGCTTCCGGATAGAGGATAATCCGGTTGAGGTGAAAAAACGGATAGGTTACCTGCCGGAAAATGTTCCTCTTTACGGAGATCTTACCGTCGATGAGTACCTTACCTTTATTGCCGAGGCGCGGCTCATTCCGGCAAGTGAACGGAAACAAGCCATCAACACCAGCCTTGAATCCTGCGGGCTTACCGCGTATCGCAGCCGGAAAATTGACACTCTCTCCAAAGGGTACCGTCAGCGTACCGGCCTTGCCCAGGCTATACTTCATGACCCGCCAATCCTGATTCTTGATGAGCCGACGAACGGTTTAGACCCCAATCAGATCATTGAAATACGATCGCTTATCAAAGAGCTTGGACGGCGCAAAACAGTGATCCTTTCTACCCATATAATGCAGGAGGTAGAGGCAATTTGCTCACAGGTACTCATCATCCACGAAGGGAAGATCGCCGCACAGGGAACGCCTGATGAAATTGCCGGAACCATGAAAGGCGGCGATACCTGGGAACTTATTATTAAAGGAGCAGATGCCGGATCAATACACGATAAACTTACAAGACTTGGTGAAATAACCTCGGTATCGGCGGCACAACAGGAAGACGGAACAACAAGCTTAACATTTTTTGTCCCCGGCGGAAATTTTTCCGGCAGGGATATTCCGGCAGGAGAATTGATATTCGACTGGGCTGTTGCCGAAGGGGTTAAAATACTGGGCATGAGCCGGAAGAAACTCAGCGTAGAAGACATTTTTGTCAGTCTTACTTCAGATTCTGCCGCCGAGCGGATGGCCTCTGCCGACTCTAATGTAAAAGGGGAAGAACAATGAATCAAGTAAAACTCATTTTACATAAAAAACGCGCCGCCCTGGCTCTGGCACGGAAAGAGCTTTTTTCTTACCTTTACGCTCCTGCATTCTACGGAGCTGCGGTTTTCTTCCTTGCCTTTTGCTCGGTATGGCTGTTTTATATTCAACGGTATTTTGACATGAATTTGGCAACACTGCGGCCCTATTTTTCTTCTTTTTCTCTCGTTTTTATCATTGTAATCCCGGTGTTAACCATGAAAAGCTGGGCAGAAGAACGGAAAACAGGCAGTCTTGAACTGCTGCTTACATTACCATTTTCCGAGTGGGATCTGGTACTGGGGAAATTCCTTGCGGTGCTGGCTATGCTGGCAATAATGCTTGTCCTGACCATTTTCCTCCCTGTCAGCCTTCTTCCCCTGGGTAATTTTGACATTGGTATTATAATCTGTGAATATGTCGGTGCCCTTCTCATGGGCGCTTCGGCGGTTGCCCTGGGACTTTTACTTTCATCGCTTTCAAAAAACCAGGCAGGAAGTTTCCTCGGAAGTGCAGTAGTATTGATGGCAGTGATGTTAATCAGCCCGCTCTCTTTTTCTCTGAACCTACCGCAGTGGCTTATGCGGGTCATTAATTTCTTTTCCCTGTCATTCCACTATGAAAGTTTCACAAAAGGCCTCCTTGATTCCAGGGACATTATCTATTATATCGTCAGTACAACTATATTTTTATTCCTGACAACCCGTGTTGTACTGTTTAGAAAATGGAGCTGATTACCATGACAAAAAAACAATCAACAACAATAACAATATTAACCATTATTGCCTTTATATTGGTTGTAATGGTCAGCAGCAGATTGTGGTTCAGGCTTGACATCACGAAGAATAAAACCTATACAATCTCCGCTGTTGTCAGAAATCTTCATAATGAGATTCCCGATCAGGTACGGATTACCTATTTTGTGTCCGACAGACTCAAGGCTATTCATCCTCTTCCCGGGGAAATCGAAGATTTGCTCACTGAATTCGCCGCTTTTTCCCGCAGTAAAATTCGTTTTATATCAAGGGATCCGGTTAAATCCAATATGTTACAAATGGTAGAGCAATTTGGCATAGTACCCATGCAGTACCAAACGATGGATCAGGACCAGTCCAGCATTGTTACTGTGTACTCCGGGATAGTTATTGAATACCTTGACCAAATTGATGTACTTCCGATGGTTTTTTCCCGTGAAACAGGAGCACCTTCAACTCTGGAAACCCTGGAATACGATCTTACCTCTCGTATACGTTCAATGGTTCGCGGTTCAGTCCGTACATTGGGTATAATTGTCGGTGACACTCACCGGAGATGGGACGAAGATTACCAGGCGCTGCAAAACTCCTTTATGCAGGCAGGCTATCAGACCCGGCTGCTAACCTGGGGGGATGAAATTCCCGAAACATTACCTGCGCTGTTTGTACTTGGCGGAGTTGAAGGATTGAATGAAATCGCCCTCTATCAAATTGACCGGTACATTCAAACAGGGGGCAAGGTACTGTTTACTGTAAAAGGTGTTCATGTGGAAACAAGCGGAAATATGGAAGCCAGGCAGATGACCGATAACGGTCTTTTGGATATGCTTGAATGGTACGGTGTTGGAGTATTGCCTGAGATAGTACTGGATACAGCCGCTCTGGCTATGCGGTATCAGACACGAACTCCTTCAGGAATGGTGCAGCTTCACATAGTTCAGAATAATCAATGGATTAGGGTAATGAGGGAAAACAGAAACCCCGATCATCCGGTTAGCGCCAATTTATCAGGTCTTGACTTATACTGGGCTTCTCCTCTTTATTTGCTCGGAAGGGAAGGGGTAGAAGCCGCCCACCTTTTTACCAGCACCGGAGATGCATGGGCCATGCAGGAACCTTATTATGTAAGTCCCGAGCAGACATTCATGATGGATCGCGATGCTCAAACAACCGGGGGAAGGAAAATTTTAGGTGTAAGTCTTTCAGGCATTATTCCCTCATTTTTTGCCGATAAGCCAATATTATTACTGTCAGACGAAGTAGAACTTCCTGAAATGCCCCTTGTAGCGAGACCTGCCAGGATAATTATTATTGGCGAGACGGATTTTGCTACATCGTTTCTGGGCGTTACCAATGGGATGCATAACCTTGATTTTCTTGTTCAGGCAGCGGACTGGTTAAGCAATGACGAGGATATAATCGGGATTCGTCCAAGAACCGTAAGCTCAGAACGGCTTGATAAAATTACGGATCCCGAACAACGAAGCACCGCTATGAGATTTGCCCGGATAATCAATGTTTTCCTGGTTCCGCTGCTGGTTGTTTTTGCCGGTATTTTTCTTGCTCTGAAGCGGAGAGCAAAATCCCAATTACGCGCCGTAATCGACAGAGCCGATGAAAAGGAGCATCAAGATGGTGTATAAGAAAAAAATAATGGTTTTATCCGGAATTATTGCGTCACTGGTTGTAATATATATTTTAACATTTATTTTTGATCCTCAGCGTCTGGGAGCAAGGTCAGATATGTATTCATGGCTGGAACCGGAAATGAAGGAAAGAATCACCGGTATATCCATTTCCGGTATGACGGATGGGGAATCCATTCGGCTTGAGCAAAATGGGGGTGTTTGGTTTGTTTTGCGGGAGGGGAAGCGATACCCTGCAAGACAAGCCCGGATAGATGACTTTATTGATGCGTTGACAAGGCGGGCTTCTTACCCGATCCGATCATCGAGTGTTTCATCACATGAGCGCCTGTCGCTTACGGAAGATACCGCAACCCGTATCATGGTAACAGGCGGAATAGGGATGCCTTTGTTAAACCTCCTGATGGGGCAGAGGGATATGACCGGGCAGAATATTTATTTACGCAAACAGGGTAATAACGAAGTGCGATCCGGTGATGATTTATTTTCCACGTATGTATTTTCCGAGGTAAGTTCATGGTTCAACCTCCGTCTATTTCCGGAAAATGAAACCGGAAGGCTTGATGTGTCCGATGTCCAAAGACTTATAGTATATCATCCTGTTACAGAGGATGATGAAGAAGCCCAGCCGCCCATGATGTTTACCCGCAATAACAGGGAATGGGATTTCAGCTTCGATCTTGAAAATCCTGATTTTGCCCGGGTGAATACGTATATCCGGGACATACTTACAACATCAGGAAGTGATTTTATTGATGATGTTGCGGTGAACGATTCATTGTTTGATTACAGCCGTATAATACTGGAAATTGGAGACGGCAGTTCAAGAACACTCCACATTGGACCGCCCGACGAAGACAACTGGCGTTATGCAACGGTTACCGGTTCAGGGTTGGTTTATTCACTTCCTGCATGGTCAGCCGACCGGCTCTTTGCCAGAGCCGGTGATTTTGAACTAAACTAAAGCTGCTGGCTTTGCCTTGCCATGAACGCCCGGTATTTGTCGGGGTCGCTTTTAAATGCGACAATATGGGATACCGGGTCCATCATGGCGCGTTCCAGAGCTTCTTCAGCTTCAAACATAAGCCGCTCCGCATTGACAGGTCTATCCGATCTGGCGGAAATTCCCATACAGAGATCGGTCTTTGCCCTGAAAACAGCAGGATATTTACTAATAACGCGGTTATGGAATTCCCCGGCATTGAGGAACCCCGTATCCAGATTGAGTCCGGGACAAATAACAGAAATTCCCTTCTCTCCTTTCTCACATATAAAATCCCTGGACGAGAAGAACCGCGCGGCATCTGCTGCAAACCGGCTATAAAAATATTCTTCTGCATCCGGTTTGAATTCTATTATAATAAAGGCAAGGTCATGTCCGATTGCCGCACACCTGAGCAGTTCCTCGGTAAGCCTGTGTTCGGTGTTTTCCTCCCTGGTCACATTGCTTCGTTCTGAGTAGGTGCGTTTTGCGGTATATTCCTGATCATGGCTCATATTCCGGTGGTTTGTGTTTTTTATATTGCCTGTGCGTTTTTCTTTGTTGCCCCGTTTACGCAGCGATTCCAGAACCAGGGTAATAACGGCGAGAATCAAAGCGGCGATAACAAGAAGCATTGCCTGTTTTAAAATGGTTTCCAGTTCTTCAGAATCCATAATTCCCGAAACTGCCTGAATATTCGCAGTCCCTACTCCTTCAATATGTAAGTGCTGGAATAATTGGTGCCGGGAAAAGACAAGACGGTTTTTAAACTGAGGCGAACCTCTTACATAATGGATTGCTCTTCCTTCTTCACTGTTTTTGTCAAAACCTACTCCTCCGGCAGGGCCGGTAATGATTACCCCTTCGAGTGTCCTGCGTAAGTCAAGTTCATTTTGGATAATTTCATTATACACATCGCCCAAAAAACTCGTGCTTCTCCCGTTAGATGCCGCAATATTTGCAAGGTCATAAAATTCATCTTCGGCATCCAGCCGGTACTGAACCATGCTGTTATTGACATCGATAATTACGGATATTAATGCCCACAGATATGCAATAATGCATAGAGAGGCCACGATTATGCCTACAATCGAAGTTCTTTTGGTATTATTTCCTTGATTCATACGCCTATTATATACGATATCGATAATTTCTGCTAGGATGATGTATATGAATTTGAGAAAATCGATCCTTCCGGCCGGATGGTATCCCCAAACCCCGGATGAAATAAACCGTTTTTTATCACCATATCATAATGGGACAACTCCCGATACTGACAAAAAAGCTGCACTCCACCTCCGGGGAGCGCGTTCGGCTATTGCACCTCATGCAGGCTGGTTCTATTCAGGGAATATTGCCGCCCGCGCCGTTGCCTCACTCAATAAAAAGTGCGAAACCATTACGGTGATTGGCGGTCATCTGCCTGCGGGATACCCGCCGTTGTTTGCCATGGAAGATGCAGTCAGCACCCCCCTTGGCGCTATATCCATTGACGGGGAACTCCGCGCCATTGTTCAAAAAGAAATTGGCGGCAGGGAGGACCTCTATCAAGATAACACTGTGGAAGTTTTGCTCCCTATGGTACGCTATTTTTTTCCCGATGCATTGCTTTTATGGCTCCGCCTTCCCGCAGAACTATGTGCATACGAAGCCGGAAAAACACTTGTCGCCGCAGCACGTAAACTCGGGCGCTCAGTTTCTGTTCTTGCTTCAACAGACCTCACTCACTATGGATCAAACTATAACTTTGCGCCCAAAGGATCCGGGGGCGATGCCTTGCGCTGGATGCGTGATGTAAATGATGGCAATTTTATCAAAGCCGTTGAATCGGGGGATCCCGCCGCTGTGATTGAACGGGCTGCAAATGATCACTCAAGCTGTTCTGCAGGAGCGGTAGCGGGCGCAATGGGCTTTGCATCCGCTATGAATATCGGTTCAGCACACCTGCTCGAATACGGCACAAGTGCCGATGCTGCAGAAGGGATTCCTGATTCATTTGTGGGCTACGCGGCATTTGGGTTTTTTTAATGACTATTTCCTTTTGACCGTTCATGAGTGGTCAGACTTTGTTCTCCATGGTATACTACAGCAAACGGAAAAAATGAAAAAACTGTACCGGTATCCATGGTTAATAATTGCCATCATTGCCCTCATCACGTTGTTTTTCGGGTTCCAACTACCAAATGCCGAACTGGACAACAACAACCTCCGCTTTGTACCGCCCGATGATGAGGCCCTTGAAACTTCCCGCTGGATTGACGATATGTTCGGCAGCTCTTTTTTTATTCTTGTTGGGTTGGAGCGGCGTTACGGTACGGTGTTTGACCGTGAATTTCTGGAACGGATTCGGGAGTACTCCGAGGCAATTGAGGATATACCCATAGTCAAGGAAATTACTTCCCTGATAACCGCCGATTTCATTACATTCCGCGAAGATGCCATTGTTGTGGAAAAACTCGTTGGCAGTGATTTTTCCGGTACGCAGGAAGAAATAGCCGAGCTGCGCCGCCGCTTACTCTCATGGGATATGTACGACCGGGCGCTATTCTCTGACGATTTTACTTCGACTCAAATCCTTGTGCCGTTAACCATAGATGCTGATGAAGCAGGCCTGCCGGTAATAACAGATTATATCATGCAAATCAGGGATGCCGCGCGTGAAACTTTTTCAGGACATGCCACGGTCTATGTAACGGGGATGCCGGTAATTGCCGCAACAGTGACCGAAGCGATGCATGCCGATCTTAAACTACTTGTGCCGCTCGTAATACTGGTTGTGTTGGCAGTATTGTTTTTTTCATTCCGGGGATTTACCCCGGTTGTGCTGCCGTTGTTGACTGTACTCATTTCGGTAATATGGGCTGTTGGCTCGATGGCGTTATTTGGTGTAAAACTTTCGGTTGTTTCTACGGTTTTACCGGTAATTCTGGCGGCGGTCGGCAGCGCGTACGGCATCCATGTTATGACCCATTACCTCGCCGGATGCAGCATGAAGAACAACATGAATGCCGAAGAACACCGCGAACTAGTGTTGGAAACAGTTCTGAAAATTCGAAAGCCGGTATTTCTTGCCGCGCTCACAACATTTGCCGGGTTTGCTTCATTTTGTTTTACCTCGGTTGCCCCATGCCGTGAGTTTGGTTATTTTTCCGGTTTTGGTGTTGCTGCCGCTTTTATCGTTGCCATTACCCTTGTCCCCGCCCTGCTGATCATCAGGGGGCCAAGACGGATGACGTTACGCGAAACTACACCTGCGGAAAACGCCGGTTTCAGCGGATTCATTGCAGTCAATTTAGCAAGCATTGCACAACGTAAAAAGACAATCTTCTTTTTTGCCGTAGTGGTTGTAGCTTTTTCGTTATACGGGCTATCAAAATTGATCATCGACAATGTAATGGTTGAATACTTCCGGCAGGACACTGATATTTACCGGTCTGATGATTTTATCCGGCGGCAGTTCGGCGGTTCCAAGGCAATCAGCGTTGTGGCTCATGCCGACAGCCCTGAAGTCACCCTGCGGCCGGATACCCTTGCCGCAATGGATGGCTTGTCGGCTTTTCTGCAGCGTACTGTTCCCCATACCGGCAAGGTGATGGGCTTTACCGATTTAGTAAAACGGATCAATCAGGTCTTTAATGCCGATGCAAGCCCCGATGGTTTACCGGTAAACGAAAATTTCATTTTTTGCGATGAAGACGGTGTTTGTATTATTGATTTTTACGATGATTTCGGAGCAGGCGATTTCCCGTTTGGTTTTGGTTTTGGTTTTGATGAGGAATTATCATACGGAGACACGGGGGGCACGGAGAGCACGGAGGACACGGAGGGCTACTTCACGCAGCATGATCTGATTGCTTTGCTTGATAAGGCGGGAAATCATTTCCGGGGCATGAACGCCAACGATTTGATATGGGAACTCAAGCAGCAGATAAATTACGAGGGTGCTTCCTACTACGAGATTCCCCTTGACCCGAAACGCTACGGCTTGAGAACCCCCGCCGATTTACAACGGCTCGTTTCCAATTATTTGGTCCTCCTGTCGGGAAACATCGGCGCCTATGCCAATGATCCGCTGGAGCCGACCGCGATAAAAGCACTCGTGCAGCTTCGAACCATGGGAATGGAAGACAGCAATGCCATTTTTGACGAGATTGAACAGTACGTTGCGGCTAACTTTCCCTCCGATGTTTCTGTGACATTGGGTGGAACAACCATGGTGGAACGATCATTGAACAACCTTGTGGTACAATCGCAAATTATATCAATGGTATTATCGATTATTTGCGTGTTCATTATTATTGCTGTTTCCAATAAATCCCTGGTTGCTGGATGTATCGGTATTATCCCACTGTCAATCTCGATACTGCTGAACTTTGCCATCATGGGTTTTGCAGGGATTAAGCTCAACCTTGGCACTTCAATGGTAGCTGCTGTTTCCATTGGCGTCGGGATCGATTACACGATTCACTGTATTGAAGCGTATAAGCGAGAATACCGCGCTACGGGCGGAACAGGCGATTTCCTTAGGCGGGTATTTTTCAGCTCCGGGAAGGCAATCATTATCAATGCCGTATCTGTCGGAGCCGGTTTTGCGGTGCTGCTCTTTTCCAGTTTTGTAATGCTTGCCGATTTTGGCCTGCTTATTGCCGTCACCATGTTTTCCAGCGCTTTGGTAAGCCTGACCGTACTGCCTGCCCTGCTTGGGTTGTTAAAACCGCGGTTTGTGCTATAATAAACCCATGAAAAACACACTACTACTTATTACCATGCTGTCAATCGCCTCTTTCACCCTTCACGCCCAAAATGCCGAGGCTATTGTCAGAGCGTCAAGGAACAGGATTACTGCTGATACGGTTTCCACCCGATCACGAATGGTGATACGCGCCAGAAACGGCACAACATCTGAACGGCTTATCGACCAGTATTCCAAAGACGGGCCGCAAGGGGCGCGTACAGTGATTGTGTTCCAGCAGCCGGCAAGTGTAGCGGGGACACGGTTCCTCACCATGGAGAATCCAAGCGGCGTTGATGACCGCTGGATTTTTCTGCCCAGTCTGGGAAGGGTACGGCGTATTGCTGCATCGGAAGGTTCCGGTAGTTTTATGGGAACAGATTTTTCTTATGATGATATTTCTTCAACAAGCCGCAGCGCAGATCTTGATAACCATACCTTTGTGAGGGAAGAAACATATGACGGTGCCGTGTGTTATGTGATTCAATCTGTACCAAAAGACAGCTCATTTCAATATTCGAAGATGATCCAATGGATTACCAAAGATGCACATATTATTACGAAAATAGAATTGTATGACAGAAGGAATACACTGGTAAAAACCGTTGAAATGTCCGATATCAGACCAACTCAGGGGATTCAAACAGTCTTTGTTACCAAGATAACAACCCATGCTGCGGGAACTTCCACCACAATCACGAATGAGATTGTCAGATACAATGACCCTATTCCGGAAAGGGTTTTTACCACTGCATATCTTGAAACAGGAAGAGCGCAATAGGCTAGACAAATTGGTTATACAGTTCTTGAATCAACAGAAAAGCTCTTTCTACCGTTTGACC
>Ga0099364_10002653_pt1 | contig 28300 bp, 27 predicted proteins | sample TergutTh196P3_FD_73070 | JGI IMG/M metagenome (GOLD analysis project Ga0099364, IMG submission 73070) | Microcerotermes parvus P3 segment gut microbial communities from Pointe-Noire, Republic of the Congo - Th196 P3 | ecosystem: Host-associated > Arthropoda: Insects > Digestive system > Gut ... | reverse complement strand
CAGAACGTCGTGAGACAGTTCGGTCCCTATCTGTCGCGGGCGAAGGATATTTGAGAGGAGCTGTTCCTAGTACGAGAGGACCGGGATGGACGTACCTCTGGTGCACCGGTTGTCGTGCCAACGGCACAGCCGGGCAGCTATGTACGGATCGGATAAACGCTGAAAGCATCTAAGCGTGAAGCCGTCCTCAAGATAAGATATCCCTCTGGTTTTCCAGGTAAGACCCCTTGAAGAACACAAGGTTGATAGGCTCAATGTGTAAGCGTCGTGAGGCGTTTAGCTTGCGAGTACTAATCGGTCGAGGGCTTAACCTAATCCAAATTTATTTGGTAGTTTTAAGTCAATTTAATCTAGAATAATTTTGTCTTTCGCTGTTCAATTTTCAGAGAATCTTCTCTGTTCTCAGTCAATGTTTATAGCGACGAGGGTCCACCTGTTCCCTTCCCGAACACAGCAGTTAAGCTCGTCTGCGGCGAAAATACTTGGATGGTCACGTCCCGGGAAAATAGCTCGATGTTGACTCTTTTCTAAAACACCCTTCGGGGTGTTTTTTTGTGCCTCCTCCATCTTTAGTTTTTTACAAATTATTTTAAAATAACATATTGAAAATATACTCCGAATATGATATAATCACTGAATAATGACAAGAAATTTAGAAAGGATTCCCGATTATTCGGGAAGTAGGACAACAAAATGGCAGTACAATCGCCGGAAAGACCCAAAACCCAAGCGGTGGAAAATTCTGCACCTGCCGATGACTTCGGATATGGTGTAATATGGCAAAACGCTCCTGAATTTAGCGAAATCGAGCAAATTCAAAAACGTGTTATTATCGGGCCGAACGGATGCGGTAAGTCGCGTGTTTTGAAACGGCTCAAGGAAATATTGATAGACAACGAGGTCGCGGAAAAAGACATTTGCTATTACGATTTCCCGAAATTGGCAAGAAGCGAAGACACCGGAATCAATCAAAAAGACGAAGACCACTTACACGATATATGCATTAATAACAACAAAGATATAAACAAAGTATTAATGCTGATAAATAAAAAACCCGATGCTTGCATTGACAGGATTTTAAACTCCGAAGATAGAATTTGTAAGGCAGCCGTTCCTACGATTAATGAATTTGTTCAAGCACTGTTAGATGACGAAACACAAACACTAAAAAGCGTTTCGGAAAATCTAAAAGGGGACAAACCATTATCCCCCGGTCAGCGTAGTCTTTTGTATCTGACAGTTAAGCTCGGTATTCTTGAAAAATACTACAGTAACACATATTCACCGTATATCCTGCTTGACGAACCCGACCAGCATCTTCACCCCGGGGCAATTGTTAATTTCATGGAAAAACTTAAAATTGCGCTGCCGGAAGCAAAACTTTGGATTGCGACACACTCAATCCACCTCATTGCAAATTGCGACTTCGGGGAGATTATCTACATCGAAAAAAATAAAGTCATGCACTCAAAAGAAAAACCGGGCAAATCAGACATATACGATACAATCATAAAGAACATGGTGGACACCAAAGAAATGCGTGCCTTTATTGACTACTCGGGTTCATACGGGTTTTACAGGTTTTTCGCCGAATGCCTTGATGAAGAAGAACCGTCTCCCGACTCGACCAAACTCAAACCGCTCGCAAGTAAAATCAAAAGCGTAAATCCCCAAAAAATCCTCGACTACGGCGCAGGCGTAGGGCGTTTCTTTGACGTGCTGGGGAAATCCGAAAAGTATTACGCTTTTGAGTCAGTTGAGGAAAACCTCGAAAAACTTAAAAAAGTAATGGGGGAGAATAATACCGACAAAATATACAAAACACAAGGCGATATACCCAATAGTGAGTTCGACATAGTTTTGTTGGTCAACACCATGCACGAAATTGAAATCGAAGATAGTCCCACAAAAAAAGAGTGGCTCGGTTGGGAAAATACCTTCGCGACAATCAAGAACAAGCTCAAAGACGGCGGACATTTGCTCTTCTGCGAAACTGTGCCTTTGCTGTCCGGTGAAAACACAAATTTCCTCGTCCTCGGCAAAGACGAACAGAAAGTATTGTTTAACGGAACAGACGACATCGGTATATTTCAGAAAAAACTTCACTATTCCCTTGTGTCGAAAGACAAAATCCCCGATTTGGATTACCCGAAAATCCGTGAAGTGTTGGAAACTTTGGAAATCAACTCGTTCAACGAATGGAAAAATGCCAAAGACAAATCCCGTTATGCGGCTTTTTACGCAATACAACACCTTAACGCCAAAAAAGCATTAGAGGGTATACCTAAACCCGAAGTCTTTATAATCAATCCCACCGAAGCCCCTGAAGTAAAAGAATTCGGTGAATTTGCCGGCATCGATTGGCTTCAACTCGATGAAGACGAAAATGGCAACGTGCTTTTACTCAGCCAATATGTCCTCGAAGTAAAACGTCGGTATCATCATACATTTAAAGATACAACATGGTCAAAGTGCGACTTACGGGATTATCTTAACGGGTATGGCAAAAAGTATAGCGGTAATGGTTTCGTAGACGGATTAAAGTTCGATGAAAAAAAGTTTGAAATAATGGCAAAGCCTGTTGTGACGAATAAAAATCCGTGGTATGACACAGACGGTGGGGAAGGTCCAAAAGACAAAATCTTTTTGTTAAGCCTTGAGGAACTCGTTAAGTACTTTGGCGACAGCGGGGCATTAGACCAAAAACAAAGCAATGATATTCAATACTATTGTTACGAAAACAGCAAATGGAATCCAATTGATAAACCCGATAAGTCAAAATGGTGTTATTTTTCCGACCAATACAATGATAATAGGAAAGCTCACATGGTAAATAATGCCAACGCTTGGTGGTGGCTTCGGTCGCCCGGCATCCTTAGTAACTATGCCGCCTATGTCGACAACGGCGGCTTTGTCGACGTCCGCGGCTTCAGTGTCAACTGCAGCATTGATTATGGCGGCGTTCGTCCCGCTTTGTGGCTAAATCTGAAATCTTAAATCTCTTAATCCAAAATTTGCCAAAGGCAAATTTAATCTGCCGCGTAAGCGGCGCAATCCTTGCCGCGAAGCGGCCGACGCGATTTTTTAAAAAACAAGTATCGCTGCGCAACGCCCTCCACAAAAATATTTATAAAAATAATTCAAATTAAGTATTGACAATAGCCTGAAATTGTGTTATAATAATTAACGGCACAGAAAATTGTGCCATTTGCGCCGATAGCTCAATCGGATAGAGCGTCTGGCTACGGACCAGAAGGTTGGGGGTTCAAGTCCTCTTCGGCGTGTGCGAACGCATTTCAACTTCTGCACAATCGCTACAATAGTATAGGTGTGCCACATGAGCAATTCATATCAACTGATTTACGAGCAAGTCAAGAGGATTCCTGTAGGAAAAGTCGCTACTTACGGCATGATTGCCGCATTATCGGGTAATCATCGTTGGGCAAGAGTTGTCGGGTACGCGCTTCATGTTAATCCGGCACAAGACGAGATTCCCTGCCACAGGGTGGTAAATCGTTACGGCAAAACGTCCGAAGCGTTTGCATTCGGCGGACAAGATATGCAAAGGACGCTCCTTGAAAGAGAGGGCGTTATTTTTCTTGATGACGGACGTGTTGATTTGGAGCGTTGTTTGTGGGAGGCGCAAACAACGGATTAATCGGGGCATAGAGAGTTACGTTTTAACAAAAGAGGGTGGTAGCGATGAAAAAATTAATTGCAATTAGCGCAAAAAAATATTCCCCCAAAACCACTTGACAAAATCCCCCATAATATGCTATAATAATTTTCGGATAGGGCAGACCGGGTTATACTGGTGGTTGGCTGAGCTTTCTTTCACGGCATATTCCCCACGAAAGGAGGCGATGCTCATGGATATAATAGTAGAATTTCTAAAATTATTTGTAATCTACATGATTATTGTTGAAATGAAAAAACAACCCCCCGACCAAGGTTGATTGTTTTTTCAATTTACCGAAGCTCGGCTAACCACATCGGTCTGCCTTATTCTATACATATAATACCACGCTCCCGCCCACTTGTCAACCCCTTTTACAAAAAAATATTCCCCCAAAACCACTTGACAAAATCCCCCATAATATGCTACAATTAGACTTCAAGGGTATACCTTACGCGGTGGCGGTCAATTTTTGCAAACGTCAAGATAATCCCAATTGCCGAAATGAATTCGCCATTTGGGATTATCTCTTGTTTGCTCTCCCTCAAGAGGGGGTGAGCTTATGAGCATTACTGAAGTTTTAACTTTGTTGCTCTATGTCTGCGATAATATTGTGCGTTACTTAAAAGTAATGTGCCTTATTCGGAAAAGCAATAACAAAAGGAAATAGCCGCCCAACAGTTCCAAATGAGTGCGGCTATTTATTTAGACTACGCGAATGAGGGCGACCGCCTCTGCGGTATACCCTTGATTTATTTCATTATAGTACATATTTTTATATTTGTCAACCCCTTTTACAAAAAAATTGAAAAATTCACAATTTGACTATTTTCGACATATAGTATAACAACCCGCAAAGGGAATATATTTTTTTCGGAGGATGAGATGTGCTTCTTATTTGATTGGTGGGGTCGCCGTTGTGGTTGCGGCTGTCGCCGGAGATGTTGCCGTAGGTGTTGGTAGTGCAATACAAGGGCTAAAATGAGGGAATTCATTTCCCTCACTTTAGCCTGACGAAGACACATTGTTTGGCAAAACAACTTCCAAGATTTAGTGGTAATGGAGTAGTAGTGATTGAAGGCAGGCTTTAAATAAAGCCTGCCTTCGCGCTTGCAAATATTTCACTTGACACATTCATACACTGGTGTATGAAGAATTTTAATACGGCAATTTATGCCCGCCAGTCTGCCGAACGCAAAGACAGCATAAGCATCGAGAATCAAATCGAGACTTGTAAAAGGAAATTGGCTTGCTGTGAAAACACAGACGATATTGAAGGTAAAATACACTTATATTTGTGTGCCGACCGCGGCTTTTCGGGTAAAAATACCCAACGCCCCGAGTTAAAGCGAATGATGTCGCTTGTACGTGAGGGCAGAATAAAAAGGGTAATCGTCTATAAATTAGACCGCATAAGCCGCTCAATGCTCGATTTTCTCAAAATACAAGAGGAGTTTGACAAGCATGGGGTTGAATTTATCTCATGCGGCGAGGACTTTGATACCGGGACACCGATGGGGAAAATGATGCTGCATATTCTTATGGTGTTTGCTGAAATGGAGCGTGAAACAATCCAAAAGAGAGTTAGGGACAACTATTATGCTCGGGGTGAAAAAGGTTTTTATTTGGGGGGATACCCGCCATTCGGCTTTAATAAGGCGGAAACTCTGATAAACGGGAAAAAAACCTATTACTTTACCGAAAACAAAGCCGAATCGGATACGCTCAGGTATTTATACGAGCAATTTGCCGTGCAGCATAAAAGTGCCAGCGAGCTTGTACGCGAACTGAACGATAGGAATATCAAAACGCGCAGGGGTGGCGCGTGGAATCAAACGGCAATGACGCGGCTTTTGTCCAACCCCGCTTATGTAAAATCGGATATTACCGTTTACGCATACTTGAAGGCAAAGGGTGCAACAGTGAACAACCCGGTCTGTGACTTTAACGGCAAAAACGGATGCTACGTTTACGGCAAAGCGGCGGAACGCAGCGGAATTAAATTCAAGTCGTACAAGAGCGATTTTGTAACAATCGCGCCTCATTACGGGATTATTGAGCCAAGTCTGTGGCTCACCGTTCAAGACAGGCTCGATTCCAACTCGGCAACCCGTGGGAGCGGCGGCAGAACCGACTCGAAAGGTTCGCTGTCATGGATTCAAGGTTTGGTAAAGTGTGAATGCGGATATTCACAGTATGTTAAGCATATAAAAAACAAGTACAGCGACCTCAGATACTTTTATTGCCGCGGCAAAAAACAGCACACTTGTACTGCCGAAACAAAAATGCTTCGCGCAGATACGCTGGAGAGAAAGGCGGAGGCGGCAATAATTGACAAATTAAAAACGCTGCAAAACTTCGATTCGGCGCGAAATCATCAAGAAGCGGCAATCAATGCCCGCAAAATTGAGCGTGATAAAGCACGGGTGCAAATTGACAATTTAGTTGTTCAAATTGCAGACGGCGGGCATCAAAACAGTGCCGCCAAATACATAACAGAAACTATTCAAACACTTGACCGAAAAATTGCCGCACTTGATTATGAGATTATGCGCATTGAATCGGGTGAAAATCGTATTGATGCCAATGCTGTTCTCGCCGATTGGAAAAGCTATACCACAGCGCAAAAAAAGCGGATTGCGCAGGTTTTTATAAAAGAAATCCGAGGTGAGGATGTTATTATGTGTTTTTAGCGGTTAGATGATATAGTACAGTCCGTAAAAGTACACCTTTACGAACCCTATAAAAAACACATAATTACCAAAATTGTTTGTGCAATTTTCACAAAATTGGTAAAAACCGCTTGACAAATTTGTGAATATGTTTTAAAATCACAGTGAAATTAAACGAGTTCGTAAAGGTGTACATTTACGAACTACAAGTAAAGAAAGATTAGGGGTAAAAAACATGAGAAAACTAAGTCTTAAAACAATGGTCGCTATTCCCTCGTTGTCAATCTTGATAGCAGGAGTGATTATTTTGGTGACAATCGTCGGATTCGCCGCGACAGCATCAACAACTATGTTGACTTCGGAGCTTATGGACGCAAAGGTCAGCTCATACACAAATGAATTCAGTGCACTCAGCTACAGCGGGTACGCTACAGTGCTTTCGCTTGCCGCGACAGTGAACAGTATCAGTCAAGACATGGAAAACCCGCGCGAAGAAATCGTGAAGCTGTTCCGAGATGTGGTTAGAGCCGATAACGAAATGCTCGCTGTATGGACTTGTTGGGAGCCGAATGCTTTTGACGGAAACGATTCCGATTACATTAACGAAAACGAATACCATGACGGGACGGGGCGTTTCGTTCCGTTTGTGTTCAGGGACGGGAACAATATCGGTATAGAGCCTTTAGCCGATTACGATGACCCTGTGGACGGCGTGTATTATCAAGGTGCGTTAAAATCGGGCAAGCCGTTTATAACTGACCCTTATGAATACAGCGTTGGGGGAAAAACAATGAATATTTACTCAATTGCCGTGCCGATGTTCCGCGACGGCAAAACCGTCGGAGTCATGGGGATGGATATAAGCCTTGAAAAAGTATCGGCTATAATGGACTCTGCTTCTATATTAGATGACGGCTATTTATGCGTTCTTTCCCCCGGCGGATTAATCGCAACTCACAGGAACGAAAGCATGGTGCTTGCGGATTATAAAGTAGCATGGCTGAAAAATCACGCCGATGATATTGACAAACTTCGAGTAAACGGCGGGCAGTTCAGGGTGAGCGGTTATTCCGATGTAACCGACACGCATATGGAAGTTTTGGGGGTCGGCGTGAAAATCGGCGACACTCAAGGATATTGGGTCATTTTGGGGTTCATTCCGATAGACACGGTGAATGCCGCCGCATCGAGCTTAGTTTGGGTAGTTATAATAGTCGGATTGGCACTTGTTGCGATGACAGGGCTGACTATATGGATATTTGTCAGCAAAGGGCTGAAAAAAATGCCCGCCATAACAGAAATGGCGGGGCGAATCGCCAATGGAGATATAAGCTTTGGCAATCTTGATTATGATACAACACCTACTAAAAATGAGATAACCTTGTTAGAACGCGCATTTTCCGCCATTTCAAAAAGCGTAAAGTCACAAGCTGAAACAATGGAGAAAATTGCCGACGGCGACTATTCGGTGAACATTCCGGTGCGAAGCGATTTCGATGTTATGAACAAAGCGATTAACCATATGCTCGATAAAACAAACGACGCGCTTAATCAAATTAATTCCTCGACTGCACAGGTGTCATTCGGTTCGCAGCAAATTGCGGGCGGCTCACAAACTCTTGCGCAGGGTTCAACCGAGCAGGCTGCATCGGTCGAAGAATTGTCTTCGGCAATTTCCGAAGTGGCGGATAAAACCGATGCAAATGCCAAAATGGCAGAGCAGGCGGCCACGCTTGCAAACAAGATTAAAGGGAGTGCACACGAAGGTAATCGCCATATGGACCAAATGATGGAAGCGGTCAAGGAAATAAACCGCTCAAGCCAAGATATAAGCAAGGTTATCAAAGTCATAGATGATATTGCGTTTCAAACGAATATCCTCGCGCTTAATGCCGCAGTAGAAGCCGCAAGGGCGGGGCAGCACGGAAAGGGATTCGCAGTCGTAGCCGAAGAAGTCCGAAACCTTGCGTCGAAAAGTGCGGCGGCGGCAAAAGACACAGGCACAATGATTCAAGACTCAATGGTTAAGGCAGAGTTGGGCGTTCGTATAGCGGGTGAAACAGCCGTGAGTTTTACCGAAATATCAGAAGGGGTAAACGAATCGAGCCGGCTTATTAACGAAATTGCAAAATCCTCCGAGGAGCAATCCTTTGGAATAGGGGAAATAAACAGAGGCATTGAGCAAATCGCAAAGGTTATTCAGCAAAACAGCGCGACTGCCGAAGAAAGTGCGGCAGCATCACAGGAAATGAGCAGCCAGTCCAATATGCTTGAAGATTTAGTCGGGCAGTTCAAACTTAAAAAAGCGTAAAAAACAACCGCCAAAGGGGCTTATTAATAGGGAGCTTGGTTAGGGTTAGTCCGTAAAGGTGTTTACGGACTAACTTTATACTTGCTCACAAATTATATCCCATAATTCTAAAATAGTTTTTCCGTTGATTTTGGCATATTGGAATAGCTCTTCCGCTGTCTTAAAATCTTGATAATCGCTCTCGCTATGCGACAAATGATACCCGTGTTTACTGTTACTAATCCAATATCCTTTCCCCTTTATATAAAAAGGAAATTCTTCTCCCCAACCAACTCTTTTAACAAACTCTTTGTATTCCATTTTTCTCTCCTTTATTTCCTAATTGAATTTCCATTTGAATCATATTGCCAAAAATGTTCATGTGGCCATTCCGGGTGCAAATCAGGACGCCTATGGTGTGTCATATCCACATCACGTACTGCACGCCCTGTGCTGTCGTACCAACGCCTTGTCGAAAGATTTCCCTGGCTATCCAAAATATCAACACTTGAATTTGGTCTCCCTCTAAGACCCGGGTTATTAACAACCGTACTGTGATTAGTAGAGGGTGTTGTGTCTATGATTCTTCTGGTGTTTGTTGTTGCTCTATTGCCGACACCATTAAAACCACCTGCTCTACCCGCCCTAAGGCTTGCCGCTCTCTCTACCCCTCTGCTCACTCCCGCGCCCGCGAGAACCCCCGCCGCTTCAAGAACATTCCCGCTATACAGCCGCCCCGCGCCTCTAAAGTCATCTTGTATGAATTTAAAAAGTATACGGTAAAAATTAAACGGGTCAAGAAAGGTATTCATCGCATGATTCCTTGCCGCCCTCAAAGGGTTATTTATTATTGAAACTATTAGTTGTTTAGCCGCTTCTGCCGGGTCAGAAGCAAGATTTTTTATCCCCTTAAACCTGTCAATTAAACCCTCAACAACTCCTTTCCAAAAATCTGCTGCAAGATTCCCTGTTCCGGATTCATTTAAATCACCGTTTGAAATCATTGCAGATTCGATCCTACACCTGCAATTAAAATGGAACGGCGGCAAGTTTTCGCCGACTCGAGCTTCATCTAAAGGGATGCTTTTCCCGTCTAATGTGTTGCATGAAGCTGTGGTCCTCTCGTCGCTTTCTGCTACAATCCGATATTCGGTAACCCCTAATTCGCGCAAACTTTTAAGTTTTTTTTGAACATCGGAAAGGGTTGAAAGCGTGTTTGCCCACCGATTCACGCTGTTTTTTAGTTCTGACACTTTTTGCGAAACTTTTTCCTGAGTTTCGCAAAGGGTCTGCTCATTGCATTCCAGTCTGCCCAACTCCGCAAATACAGTATCGCGTAGATGGGCTGCCGTTGCCTGCAAATTATACTCGAGAATGCGGTTTGCTAAATTATCCGATTTTGGAATACTGTTCTTGACTGCTAATGTCAAAGAAGGTTCGTCTACCGAATAATCACCCCCATTTGTTTCAAAGTAACGCTCTGCCTTATCGCAAAGAAATTCTACCGAATTGTTAATGACATACCTCGGGATTAAAACAGACAGTTCTTCAAATCCATGCCAATTTTTGATTTGCAGCTTGATTTGGGCATCCAATAATGCGAAATCTCTTTGCATAATCATTTATATTGTATCACCTCTTTCATTATTTGTCTACAATTTTATCACACAAATTTAACGTACAGTGCCAAGTTTTGTTGCATATGCAACGCTAAAAATCCCTGTTTCTAAATATAGCCGACCAGTTTGGAAAACCTAAATGCTTAGGTTTTCCAAACTGGCCGACTATAATAACTCCTCAACAAAATTCGGGCATGGAAACTAATCCATGCCCTCAATGCCGAAATTACTTTTTCTAATTACCCAACCCAAAGCTGACAGACAACGCGCTGTCTACTTTGTGCATGGAAGTGTCGTCAAGCTCGCCCATACGCTCTTTAAGCCGCTTCTTGTCAAGAGTCCGCACCTGTTCAAGCAAAACCACCGAGTCCTTAGCTAAACCGCAGTCACGGGCGTTTAGCGAAATATGGGTGGGTAGGCGCGATTTTTCTTTTTGACTGGTGATAGCGGCAGCTATAACCGTTGGGCTGTGCTTATTTCCGATGTCGTTTTGAACAATTAAGACAGGACGCATTCCGCCCTGTTCCGAGCCTATTACGGGGCTTAAGTCCGCGTAATAGATTTCACCGCGTTTAATGTACATATTAATTTTCCTTTCACATAACTATAATAAAATGATTACAGAGATATTTTGGGCGTAAAGTCCATAGAATATTCAAAGAGTAAAATAAAAAATAGCCGACTTTTTATTACATTTTATTATATTTATTGACAAATGTTACTGTTTGGTGTAAAATTGGGAGGAGAATAAATTTTGAAAGAAGCCGAAACGATGAGAAAAAGAAAGAAAAAGCAGTTATCCGAGTTGCCCGACGATGTACTGAAAGCCGGGAAAAAAGCGGGGAAAAGATTCAGCAAGGTGATTGATGAGTTCAAGGAATTCATCTCGCGGGGCAATGTTACCGATTTGGCGGTCGGAGTAATCGTGGGAACGTCCTTTACCGCTATTGTAAACGCTCTCGCCCATGACGTGCTTATGCCGCTGATGGGTCTGCTCATAGGCGGGATTGACTTAACAAGCCTGTCGTTCACTGTCAACAGCTTTATTTTCGCGAATTTCAGCGTTACAGTCGCCTACGGGAAATTCCTGCAAGCTGTTGTTACATTCCTTATCATAGCAATCAGCGTCTTTTTCATGGTTAAGGCGCTCAACATAATCCGCCGCAAAAAGCCCGATGAGTCGCCCAAACCCGATGCACAAGTCCTCTTGTTGAGCGAAATAAGGAATTTGCTGCGTGACGGATGCTTGGTAATCGATGACGGGGAATTCAAGCAACTTACATTTGATGAGCTTGACAAAACCGACGATTCCGAGACCCCGAGTCCCTCTTATAAAAGAAGCAGTGCTACTCTTTGCCCGTTGCCCTGCGCCCCGTCAAAAAGTAAATCGAGCGGTTGACAGCGGTGCGGACGTGTTCCATCTCGGGCGAATGCAGTTTACCCGCATTGCGATAGTCAAAACTGTCACAGAAGCCGGCAACGTCCTCGTTAAGCTTTGCGGCATAATTGCCGACTAACTCGTCAAGAGCGTTCAAAAACGGGTTCAGCTCATTTTTGCCGAGGGCATCCGCCGCTTTTTTGCGAATCCACGCATAGTGCGGCATACAGATAAACTCTTGAGCCGCGAACATGGACTTGAAATTGGCATCGTCCCGAAACATCACAAAAAAAGTCTTAACCATGTGGTTCATGCCCCAGTCCGTTTTAGAGCAGACGAAACAACTCTCGCCCGACTTTTCGGCTTTTTCGGTACGCTTGTCCTTTTGGAAAATGCCTTTTTTGGCGAAAATGCCCGTGCGAACACTTTCTAAGTGGGAATTTAGCATAAGCCCCAATGAAAGCCTGTTCCCCTCTTTCAACAGCTCGCAGAAATGCCGATGGCAAAAACCGAGCGAATTTGTTTCGGAGCGGACATCAGACTCCATCATTGCCGCGCCCATTATGTATTCACAGATATGCTTTTCAACGGTATCGCGCATTCTGCAAAAAGGGCAGCCCACGGTCGGTTCAAATACCTCATTGACGGGAATAGTAAGTATACTCTCTCTCACTCATTCCTCCTCTCTTTCGAAATTTCTTTCAAAAATTAAAAATTCTCCTCAAAATTTTTCTTCCGAATCTTATTGTAATACATTTTATAAAAATAATCAAGGGGTATTTATGGAATATTTTATTAAATTAGAATATATAGACCTTAATACGACATTTAACTGCGGTCAATGCTTCCGTTGGGAGCAAATTCAACAAGATTCCGACACCTTTACGGGTTATGCGGGGAACAAGAGCGTCACTGTCAGGCAGGGGGAAAACGGGATTACACTTTTAGACGTGAATGAAGTCGACATTCCTTTTTGGGAACGCTATTTTTGCGCCGATGAGGATTATTCATCGCTTATTGAGCGGTTCTGTGCCGATTCGACATTAAAACTCGCCTGTGAGTTCGCGCCGGGAATTCGAGTATTGCGGCAAGAGCCTTTTGAAACGCTTATCAGCTTTATAATATCGCAAAACAATCATATTAAGCGGATTACGGGCATAATAAAGGATATGTGCCGTCAATTCGGCGGCAATGGTTTCCCGACCCCTGCCGATATTGCGGCTCTTTCGGAGGGCGATTTAACACAGTTGGGTGCGGGCTATAGGGCAAGGTATATACTTGATGCCGCAAAAAAAGTAAATTTTGGTGAAATAAAGCTTGACGAAATTGAAAAAATGCCGTATACTGTAGCAAAGGGCGAATTGCTGAAAATAATCGGAGTTGGTGAAAAAGTCGCCGATTGTGTGCTTTTATTCGGGTTTCACAAGACCGAAGCATTCCCCCGCGATGTTTGGATTAAACGTCTGATTGCCGAGTATTACCCCGATAAGCTCCCCGATTGTATTAAAGGCTATGAGGGTATTGCCCAGCAGTTTTTGTTCCATTACGTTCGCAACAATAATAAATGAAGGAGAAATAAAATATATGTTGTGTTTTACTTGCGGGTATCCTATTGATGGTAAACATAAATTTTGCGCCAATTGCGGGGCGGGTATCAATGCGCCTGCCAAAGAACCAGGCTTAGAGGAGGATGCCTCGGCAGAAACTGTAACAAACGCTCCAAAGAGTATACAGCCGGAAGAACCTGTTGCGGCAGCCCAAGGATTTGAAGCTGAAATGTCTGCGCCTGAGCCGAAAATATTGCCGCCGCCTAAAGTTTTGAGCTTTCCCGAGGATAGTGTTCCTTTGCCTAAAACTTTGAATCTTCCTGAGGATAGTGTTCCTTTGCCTAAAACTTTGAATCTTCCTGAGGATAGTGTTCCTTTGCCTAAATATCCACCCGAAACCCGAACCCTTCCTCCCGTGCATGAGTATTACGCTCATTATGAGAACGAGGGGCAAAACGCGGCAAATCCGTATATTGCAAATCGTGAGCAACGGGCAGAACCCGAAATAACAGAGGAAAAATACTTTTTCGGCAAAGGCGCGTTGGTGTTCTGTTTGACCGTGATAGGGATTTTATCTGTGACCGCAGCTATGTTCATGGGGCTTTACTTTAATGAAATAGGGGGAATACTGTAGTAGTAGTTATAGGTAACGAATGGGATACGCTGTTAAAGGAAGAGTGGCAAAAACCTTATTACAAAAACCTGCGGGCTTTTTTAAAGCACGAGTATAACACTTGTACTGTATATCCCTGTATGAACGATATATTCAACGCGCTGAAGTACACGTCTTATTCCGATGTCAAGGCGGTTATTTTGGGGCAAGACCCGTATCATCAGCCGGGGCAAGCGCATGGATTGTGTTTTTCTGTTAAGAGGGGAGTTCCGCCTCCGCCATCGTTGTTGAACATTTTCGGCGAATTACAGGCGGATTGCGGGATTAGTCCACCTGCTCACGGTGAGCTTACCGGGTGGGCAAAAAGCGGCGTATTACTGTTGAATACGGCATTAACCGTTCGGCATGGGGTTGCAAACAGTCATAAAAATCAAGGATGGGAGATTCTCACCGATAAAATAATCGAAATTCTTAATCGGCGGGGTGATGCTGTGTTTATTCTTTGGGGGAACAATGCTAAATCGAAAATTCCTTTGATTACAAACAGCGGCAATCTTGTACTTACCGGGACACATCCGAGTCCCCTTTCGGCGAATAGGGGCGGCTTCTTCGGTGGTAAATATTTCTCGGCGGCAAACGCTTTCTTGCGAGAGCGCGGTATAAATGAAATCAACTGGAAATTATAGCACACTTGTGCAGAAAGGGTATTGGTAAATTTATGGGTACGAAGGAAAAGTTTCAAGGCATTCTCAATGAGGTAAAGGCAAAGACCGCAAAGTTCGATGCAAGTAGCTACAACGGATTTCTTGCGATACAGGTGACTCTTAAGGACTTAGGCGAGGTATTTTACCTTGAAATTAAGGACGGGGTTTTGACTGTTGAGCCGAGCGAATACAATGACAGGCAGGCTAATCTTGTCATGGGTTCTGATGATTTCGTTAAGATGATTAACGGAAAACTCAATTCTTTAGTCGCACTTACTACAGGGAAACTCAAGATTGAGGGCGATTTGAGCAAAGCAAAAGAACTGTCCAACTTACTAAAGGGCGGTTAAATCGAAAGAAAAAGAAAGAGTATGGGTGTAAAGTTCGAAAATCCATCTGCGTGGGTGCGGAAAACGGGCTTTTAACTTTATGCTTGTGTAGAAAGGGTATGGGTGTAAAGTTTGAAAGGCGGAAAACTAAGCTTTCAACTTTACGCCTGTGTAGAAAGGGTATGGGTAAAAAAATGGCAAAGGTATTATTCACATCTGAGAGTGTTACGGAGGGGCATCCCGACAAAATCTGTGACCAAATTTCCGATGCAGTGTTAGACGCATTGCTTGAGAAAGACCCGCTTTCTCGTGTAGCCTGCGAAACGGCTACTACAACCGGGATGGTTTTGGTAATGGGGGAGATTTCGACAAAAGCATATGCTGATATTCCCCGTATAGTAAGGCAGACTGTTAAGGAAATAGGTTATGACTCGGCGGCGTTCGGTTTTGACTGCAACACTTGCGCAGTTTTGACATCTATTGATGAGCAGTCACCCGATATTGCACAAGGGGTCAATAACTCGCTTGAAGGCACTAACGACACAGGTGCAGGTGACCAGGGAATGATGTTCGGCTATGCTTGCGATGAAACTCCCGAGCTTATGCCGCTCCCCATTTCGTTGGCACATAAGCTGTCGAAACGGCTTACAGAAGTCCGCAAACAAGGTGAGGTTTCTAATCTTTTACCCGACGGCAAGTCACAAGTTACCGTCGAGTACATAGACGGTAAACCTGCCCGTGTTGATGCTGTTGTTGTTTCGTCACAGCATAAAGAGGGTGCATCTCTCGAACAAATCCGCGCAGATGTAATAGAAAAGGTGATTAAGCCTACTATTCCTGCGGAGTTGCTTGATGAAAACACTAAATATTACGTTAATCCTACCGGGCGGTTTGTTATCGGCGGCCCGCAGGGGGACTCCGGCTTGACCGGGCGTAAGATTATAGTCGATACCTATGGCGGGTATTCCCGTCACGGCGGGGGTGCGTTTTCGGGGAAAGACCCCACTAAAGTAGACCGAAGTGCGGCTTATGCGGCGCGTTATGCCGCGAAAAATGTTGTAGCGGCGGGTCTCGCACAAAAATGTGAGATTCAGATTGCTTATGCAATTGGTGTTGCACAACCGGTGTCTGTGCTTGCCGATACTTTTGGTACGGGCAAAATTGCCGACAATGAAATTGCCGCTGCGGTGTGCAAAGTGTTTGACTTCCGCCCCGCCGCGATTATAGAATCGCTCGATTTGCGCAAGCCCATTTATAAGAATTTGGCGGCTTACGGGCATATGGGGCGAGAGGACTTGGGCGTTTCATGGGAAAAGACAGATAAGGTCGAGGAGTTGAAAAAGGCTGTCGGGGAATAGGTTGAGTGTTTTCTTTGTGTAAAAAAGCCCGCTTCACGAATGTGAAACGGGCTTTTTATACTGCTGTAAACAGCGATTCATTCGGTAATTCCTGCTACATCGGCATTTTCTGCAAGCGTGATTGCTTCGTTCACATTGAGCGGCTCTGTTTCGATTACCTGAAAAGCAAGGTCGCGCAAAAATTCATAGTCGGCGATTCCGAAAGGTGCTGTTATATAAAGCAGTGCATCGCCCATTTGTGCAACAATATCATTGTAAGCTTCAGAATATATCATGTTATCTTTAGTTAAATATCCGGAATTATCGCGTACTGCCTGTTCTATCCGAAATTCCCAAAGCTCCTTTATACTAAAAGGATTTTCCGAATGATAATTTATTGAAACCCTAATAGCGTCTTGATTATCCAAAATGTTGTTTTCTCCAGCAGTTCGCCCGGTCGGAAGAAACAAATAGTTAAATACTCCCGATGAAATTTCGAGATTGTACAACTTATACTCGTCGATTTTCAGACTTTCAATGTTATAAAACTTGTTTATATCTGAAATTTTATTCAACGAGTATAACGAACCGGTCTCGTCTGCAATTATTTCTTCACCTCTGCCTGCTGTTCTTGCGGCTTTAACGTGTTTAATAAGCTCGTCGCTTAGGTTAGTTTCATTGTTGGACGTTATAGTTAAAGGTATAACGACAATGCAATCTGAAATAACTTTATCCGGGGTTTGCGTAACCACATCGTTTTCTTGAGTTGTGTTTGTTTGTGTGCTAATTGCATCGGAACACCCGCAAAACAGCGCGAGCAATATTGCCATAGCAACAGATATTGCAAGAATAATCTTTTTTGTTTTCATTGAAATTTCCCTCTTATTTGTTTTGTTTTGTTTTGGTAAAGGCTACCGCCGTAACAGTAGCCTTTACCCATGACTACTCAATTATAGCGTTGTCCATCCCGACAATATCAAGCCGTCTTTCCGTTAAAACATTCCTGTAATCGGAAAGCGTGCTTCCAACACCTCTTGTGCTATCGCCCGCGCCACGTAAAATCCCTTCGGCGGTTTCATTTTTTTCAAAACCCCCATACCCCCCCGCCATAATAAAGTATACATCTGCTGATGGGTTATAGTCGAGAATGAGAACGTATTCACGACCCGCCGGAAATTCATAATAATCCTCGCCTGTAAACGACATATACATATTTCTCTCTTCATCGCTCAAATCATAAAACCCTTGCTTTTCATTTTTGCCGGGGAAATGCTTTTCATTATGCTCAATGTAATCCTTCATTAAAGCACTTCCACCCATTGTATAAACGGTTAGTTCTCCGAGATTTGCCTCTCCAAGTAAAACATTTTTTATTTCAATGTTTACAGGCGTATACGGTATTGAGTCGAGCATATCGTCATCACCGAAGAAAACGCCTGTTTCGGAAGATATAATTTTCGCCTCAACAACTATAGTATTTTCGCCTATCAAATTATTGGGGTCGCTAACATCAAAAGCCCAACTATATTCTAAATTTACAAAACCGAGTATTTTATAGTCGGGGATTTCAACTTCATCATTTCCCTCTTCAGTTTCATCTGCAAGAAGGCTCACTTCCTTAGCTTCACGGGAATCCGTTTCAATCAATTGCGAAACTTCACAGCCGGAAAAACTCATAATTATTCCGATAATCAAAATGATTGAAATAGTTAGTTTATAGTTCTTTTTCATGGTATTACTTTCCTCCTAATTAATATTTGGCGTTTAATATGGCGTTTGCATCACTTGTTAATCCGGTAATATTGGCTTTTTCGTGCCAAAACATAACCGAATTAGGGTTTGTAGGCAAGTCTTTCGCGCCATATACGTGCATCATCTCGTGTATAATCATGTCTCTGCGTTGGTCCGGCGATAGAAATTGCATTAAAGCGTGATTAATTTCAATCTCCCCATATACCCAATCATGTGTTTCCCTTTCGGTCAAAGGCATGGCTCGATATTGTCCATTTACCATTCTATAAGTTGAGGTGCGAGCTACGAAACCGAGATTTGAGTTAATTTGGTAAAAATCCATTCGTGATTCGTTGATGTTTGTTGTACGCCACAAGTCCATTCTGTTGCTCATACCGTTTCCGGGCCACATCAGACCATTAACCGCGCTTGATATTGAAGTCAGATACCCATTTCCGGATGCCACCCAATACGAATGACGCGGTCCGCCTTCAAGTTTCCTTGCATACGTAGTGTTTGAAGCAGAACTGTTATCAACAATATAAATTTGAATCGCTTCAATGGGTCGGTTCTGCCCTGTAGTACCCGAAACTGTATTGTTTGATACCCAGTTGCCCCAACCAATTCCGGACATATGGGTTCTGTAAAACACGCTCCAACCCGGCATATTAATTAACCTGATTTGAACCGCCTCTATACTCAGTGCCTGACCGGTAGTTCCTGCTACTGCACCATTTATTACGTAATTTTGCCAGCCAATATGGCTTACGTGTGCACGGTATTCTATCTCTTGATCATTCGCAAACCCAGCGTTCCTCAGTATCACAAAAGCTTCCATAGGTAAAGCTTGACCTGTTGTTCCGGCGACCTCCGGTTCATGGACCGTGGAAAGCCAACCGATATGACTTACGTGTGCTCGGTATAGGATTGATTTGCCGTTAATTGCCGACACTTCTGAAATAGGTTCTTCCCACACTACAAATATGCTTATAAGCATACCATATACCAGTAGTAAAGACAATAGCTTTTTCATACTTAATTTTACCTTTCTTTAATAGTTTTAATAAATTGAAGCCCGTCAAGGCTAACCTTGTCACCCCAACCATGTCATTTCCGAAAAATCCAAGCACCACCTCTTTTCTGTTAAAATGTAACTCCCTACTCCCGGTTCAAACCGTGTAAATTGAACATTGGACTGCCCTCCTTAATAAATGTGATACTACTATTGTATACTATGATGATTCATTTGTCAATACTTTTTTGTAAAAAAATTCCTAAAAGTTTCTTTCGACATTATTCGACAACGGCACAATATGTTGTGGTTTGAATTGGGTTAGTCACAATATAAAAGCACTTCTATACAGAAGTGCTTTTTAAAAAAGGGGCAGCTGATTAACAACTATATTTGAGGGAAATGTTAATGCGTTGTTTGCGTATCCTACTCCGCCGTGTCCGGGTTTTCCACAACTACTTGCCGCTTGATGGTTGAAGAAAATTACTGCAGCACGTTTCCTATTGGGATAGGTTCTAAAACTCCCTTTTCTTATAAAAAGCAAGCGACAGCTTATATGACACGAACACAAGCACAACTAATGCCCCACCGATTCCGCCAAACAGCATAACGCTATTTTCTTGTAACTTAGCCGCTAATGTCGTTATCCCGTTTAACAATTCACCGCCGCCCATCGCCAGCACTGCGCCTGCAAGTCCGACAATACCTGCAAGCGGAATAATGCTAAACAATTTAGCTTTCTGATAACCGAACTTGAAATAGAACGGCAATTGCATTGCTTGTATTGCAATGCACATAAAACCCATAACCGCGAACACCCAAACAATTCCGTCGTTAGTAAAAGTCGCACCTGTGAGTGTTGCAATTAATTGCCCGATTGTTCCGAGTATAAATGATGTCGCAACTGCACAAATGTCCATTGTGAGTGTGAAAAGATACCGACCTCTGACAACGGTTTTTCTGTCAAGCGATAAGGTTGTGTAAAGTGCATCTAAGTTGTTTTTATCGCCGAACGCAAACGGCAACCCCGAAAGCAACATAGCCACCATCAAACCTATTCCCAAACTTGAAGCAACGCTCCCGCTCATTGTCACCATCCAAAGCACACTCAATAATAGCGGCAATGTGACTTTTAGCCCCAGTTGAGGTTTCATTGTTGCAAAATCCAACCCGACAAATTTTTTTGTTTTAGCCATTCTTTCTCGTCTCCTCCTTCTTCGTCAAGCCGTCGGGCAAGCAAAGCTCGCCCTTTGGCTCTTGTTTTGCTTTCGTCATAAAAATAATAATCTCATCAAGCGTTATGCTTTCCGCAAGAACATCTTTGGGAAACTTAGGGAGAACATCAATTTCCACCATTCCCTCAAACCCGGTAGAGTGTTCCCGACAGCCGATGAGCAGCTTTTTGTGCTCGTTCGTAACCTCGTTCAACCCGCCGGTCACACGCGCGTACTTGCCGAGCAAGTCATCTTTCGCACCTGTGAAGACAATCCTGCCATCGAGTATGAACGTGATGAAATCGGCAGTCTTTTCAAGGTCGGTGGTGATGTGGGTCGAGAAGAAAACGCTCTTGTTTTCATCGGCAACAAACTCACGCAGTAAGTCGCAAATCTCGTCACGCGCAACCGGGTCAAGTCCGCTTGTCGGCTCGTCAAGAATGAGCAACTCCGCATCATGCGATAGCGCGGCGGCAATCTGCAACTTGACTTTCATACCCCGAGACAAGTCCTTGACTTTCTTCTTTTCGTCAAGCCCGAACTGCTTGGTGTACTTGGCGTACTTCTCGCTGTTCCAGTCGCTGTAAAACGGTGATACCGCCCTCTCGACATCCGCAACAGTCCAGTCGTCAACGTACATCGGTGCATCCATAACGACACCGATTTTTCCGTTGTTCTCGGTGGAATTGTCCGCCCCATTGTTGGGACTCCCTGCTCGACAGCGGAGTACCCATTTATCGAAGATTTTGATTTGCCCCGAATCGGCATTGGTTATGTTCAAAATCGACTTTATAGTAGTGGTTTTCCCTGCACCGTTCTGCCCGATGAATCCCATGATGAAGCCTTTCGGAACGGCAAACGTCACGTCCTGTAACGCAAAATCCTTGTACTTCTTGCAGAGTCCCTGCACCTCTAATATATTATTTGCCATTTCATTACTCCTCCCACAACATTTCTAATAGTTTAGCCACTTCTTCTTTAGGAATCCCGTCCGACTTTGCCGCTTCGATTGCAGTCATCAAGCCGTCCTCGATTTTGTGCAGGGTGTTCTCCCGTGCAAGTTCGGTATTCCGGGGCAGAACGTAGCACCCTTTGCCCTGCACGTTGACTACAAACCCCTCTTCCTCAAGGTCGCTGTAGGCACGGGTCGTGGTTATCACGCTGATTTTGAGTTCCCGTGCAAGCCCCCGAATTGACGGCAAGAGGTCGTCTTCCTGCAACTGCTCGGAAAAAATCGCCTCCTTGATTTGCCCTTTGATTTGCTCGTAAATCGGCACTCCCGAGCGGTTCGATACGATAATCTTCACTGCTCCACCTTTCTCTTTTTTTAGATTTTGTATAATCACTATGTACAGTATAATCTATAAAAACAGATTTGTCAACCCCTTTTGAAAATTTCTTAAAAATTTTTTCAGCCTCGTAATTTTGCAGTTTCGTAAAACCTGCACAAAAAATCGCCCTCCCCCGAAAAAGCCGCACCAAGTTGCTCAAAGCTGAAATAAGACAGCAGAATCCGAGCCGCTTAAAACTTGTGCAAAATCGCCAATTTCACGAACTTGTCCGCACTTGACATTCGCGAAAAAATGTGTTATAATGCAGTTACGGTCTGCTTGCTACCGAGTAAGCGGAAGGCGTTTATAAATGGAGCGTTAGGTCTTAGAAGTTCCATTTATAAACGCCTTTATTATTTTTTAGGAGGCTAATTATGGCTTGGCTTTTACTTTTTATCGGCGGAATTTTTGAAATTGCATGGGTTGTACTTCTCAAAATGTCGGAGGGGTTCACCAAACTCGGCCACGGAATTTTGTCAATTATCGGCATTGTTCTTAGCTTTGTGTTCCTCACTCTCGCAACAAAAACACTACCCACAGCAACTGCGTATGTCATATGGACAAACATAAGTACCATCGGCGTTTTGGTCATCGGAATCGTCTTTTTTAAGGAACACATATCCGTGCCGCGGATTCTGTTCGCCTCCATGATATTGGTGGGAGTAATCGGATTAAGGGTTTCGACACCATCTTAATAAAACCAAAGGCGGTGTTCAAATGAACATCGCCCGCTTTAGATTACATAATCCCAAAATTCATTCTGCTCCAACTCAACTTTTTGGGCATTAGAACTTTCGCCGCTCTTAAACTGCAATTCGGGATTCTTAACGCTAACCCTCGTTTTGTCGGGTACGGACTTTGTAACAAATGCGTTTCCTCCGATTGTCGCGCCTTCGCCGATAACCGTTTCGCCGCCTAAGATAGATGCACCCGAATAAACCGTGACATAATCCTCCAAAGTCGGGTGTCTTTTTACGCTCTTTAGTTTTTGACCGCCCCTTGTTGACAACGCGCCGAGGGTAACGCCTTGATAGATCTTGACGTAATTTCCGATGATTGCAGTTTCGCCGATTACCACGCCCGTACCGTGGTCGATGAAGAAATACGCTCCGATTTTCGCGCCGGGGTGAATGTCAATTCCGGTAATACTATGTGCGTGTTCTGTCATCATTCGCGGAATGAGCGGCACGTTCAAATCGTACAAGACGTGCGCAATTCGCTGTACCATAACCGCAAAAACACCGGGGTACGAGATTACTATTTCAGCGCGACTATAAGCGGCAGGGTCGCCCTCATACGCCGCTTCTACATCGGTTTTGAGCGTTTCCCGAAGCGTGGGTATTTCCGTGATAAAACTACCCGCTGTTTGCTCGGACACACCTTGACTTTTCAAGTCGGCATAGACATATTCAAGTGACTTTACTAATTCGTTTTCTACGCTTTTGCCATTACCGAAATACTCCGGAAAAAGAATAAATCGCATCTTTTCGATAATGTCACTGATTACGTCTTTCTCCGGCTGTTTTTCAGTTACTGTTTTGTCAAAATTTTTCAGAATTTGTTGTGCAACTTCACCTACCATAACACCTAACTCCTTACCACCATCGTCAAGCTAAACGAGGGAAATAAATTCCATCGTTTTAGCTCTTGTTTTGCTCCACAAGTTCATAAATCGCCCTTACCATTACATCAATCTCCCCGAAAGTGTTATAAAACGCAAAGGTCGGGCGGACAGTTGATTCCACACCGAAGTGCCGCAGAATAGGTTGAGCACAATGGTGTCCTGTGCGAACCGCAATGCCGTAATTGTTGAGGTGCTTCCCGACTTGTTCGGTTGTAAAACCATCAAGCGCGAACGACAAAACGCTTGTTTTCTCAGTAGCAGTACCAATAAATTTGACACCGCTTATTTTGTCAAGTTCAGACGTTGCATAGGCTAACAAATCATGCTCGTATTTCAGAATATTCGGCAGACCTATTTCGCTGACATAATCCAAAGCCGCACCAAGCCCCACAGCATCGGCGATACTCCCTGTCCCTGCCTCGAATTTAAGTGGCGCAGGATTGTAGATGGTTCGCTCAAAGGTAACGTCCTTAATCATGTTACCGCCGCCTTGATACGGTTGTGCTGTTTCGAGCAGTTCTTTCTTGCCGTAAACAGCACCTATGCCGGTCGGTGCGTAAATCTTATGCCCCGAAAACACAAAGAAATCGGCATCGAGAGCGGTTACGTTTACGGGAATATGCGAGATTGACTGCGCTCCGTCAACCAAAATTGGCACACCGTACCGATGTGCAATTTGCACCATTTCATGCACGGGGGTAATTGTGCCGAGTGCGTTTGACACCTGCGTTATTGACACGAATTTGGTGTTATGATTGAACAGCTTTTCATACTCCGAAAGTATAATCTGCCCTGTGCTGTCAACAGGTGCGACCTTGATTTTCGCACCCGTTTCGGCGGCTATGAGTTGCCACGGGACTATGTTGGCGTGATGTTCGAGCATGGTGAGGATAATCTCGCTGTTTGGCTCTAAGAGCGGCTTGACGTAACTGTGCGCCACGAGATTAATCCCCTCGGTAGTGCCGCGAACGAAAATTATATTTTCCGCCGAACCCGCCCCTATGAAATCGGCGACTTTCGCCCTTGCCGCTTCGTAAGCATCGGTGGAGCGTGCCGCCAATTCGTGTGCTCCTCTGTGTACGTTGGAATTTTCATGCTCGTAGTAATAGCTGATTCTGTCTATAACTTGATTCGGCTTTTGCGTAGTCGCACCGTTGTCGAACCAAATTAAAGGGCGGCCAAAGGGCGGGCTTTGCCCGCCCTGCGGAGGAAATTCGCGCCGAATTTCCGGAGTTGAAGAGTTTACCTTTTCTGAAAGTATAGGAAAATCCGCACGGATTTTGTCTACACTAACACCGCCAACGTGATTATACGGTGTGATCGCAGGCGAGTGTGAAGCCGTTTCCTCACTTGCCAACTCACTTGCCAAATCTCTGATTACTGCCATGTAATCAATAATCATAGTATTCACCCACTTCAACATCTTCGAGAACACCAACCGCATCATCAGCCAAAATTGCGGCAGAGCAGTAGAGATTCAAGAGATACGAACCTACACCCTTATTGTCAACCCCTCTAAAACGAATTGACAAACCGCGCCCGCCCTCGGCTTCAAGCCCCGCTTGATACAGCCCGACTACACCGCGCTTTGCTTCGCCAGAACGGACAAGCAGAATGTTTGTTTTGCCGCCCTTGCCTTTGGGATTTTTCAGCCCGTCCACGAATAATTTATCGGTCGGAATAAGCGGAACACCGCGCCACAGTATAAACGTCCCACCATGAATATTCGCAGTAACGGGCGGCACACCTCTTTTGGTACATTCACGCTCAAAAGCGGCGATTGCCCTCGGATGCGCTAAGAAAAAGCCCGGCTCTTTCCAAACCTTTGAGATTAACTCGTCTAAATCATCGGGGGTAGGCGCGCCTTTTCGTGTGCTGATTTTTTGACTATCGGCGGCATTTTTGAGAAGCCCGTAATCGTCGTTATTGATAATTTGGCTTTCTTGCCGTTCACGCAGACTTTCGATTGCAAGGCGTAACTGCTCCTTAGTCTGGTCGTAAGGCTGTGAGAACACGTCCTGCACGGTCGAGTTTACATTGACAATTGTAGAAATCGAATTGAGAATGTACTCCCTCGGCTTTGATTCGTACTCGACAAATCCTTCGGGAATTTCACCGCCTTTTCTCTTAGTCGAGCAAAGCACGTCAAGCGGCGTTTCGCCCTCGACTACTTTATTGACCCTGTAAATTCCGCTTTCAAGCCCCTTGAACTCAAGAAACTTTGTCAACCACCTCGGCGTAATCGCCCCGAATTGCGGCTGTGTTTTGGCAACATCCGCTAACTGATAAGCGGCAAGCCCACCCAATGCGTTTAATTTGTTTTCTGCCATTATTTTTTCCTCCATACTATTTTTGTTTTTTTATTAGTAAATCGGCAATGCCGTATCCACATCTCTTGCCCAACCTTTTATGCCGTCAATCAGATTGAAAAGTTTCCCCGAATATCCCGCTTCCTGCAAATCTTCGATTGACAATATGCTCTTCTTGCCCTCACGACAAATGAGTACCGTATCAACTTCGGGTTTTAACTCGTCCATTCTGCGGACAAGCTGTCCGGGCGGGATTACAACAGCACCGGGGAATTTGACGATTGCACGTTCGTGCGGCTCTCGAATGTCGATGATTGTGATTTGAACGCCGTTATCGAGCCGTTCTTTTAATTCCGTAGGCGTGATTGCAAGAATAGGCTTATCTTCATTTTCCTTTTTAATACCGCAAAATTCACAGTAATACTCATCACTGCCGACTTCCGTAATCGTCGGGTTCTCGCCGCAAAGGGGGCAGTTGAGGGACTTTTCAAGGTTCAACTCATTAAACCGCATATTCCACGCATCGAAAGTGAGCAGTTTGCCAATCAAAGGCTTGCCACCGCCTACGATGAGTTTAATGACCTCGCTTGCTTGCAACGTCCCGACAATCCCCGGCAGTACCCCTAAAACTCCACCCTCCGCACATGACGGAACAAGACCGGGCGGCGGCGGACTTGGATAAAGACAGCGGTAACACGCACCTTTTTCCGCATAGAAAACGCTGACCTGCCCCTCAAACTGAAAGACCGAGCCGTAGACATTCGGCTTGCCCAAAAACTTACAGGCATCGTTGACAATGTATCGGGTTTGATAATTGTCCGTGCCGTCGGCTACAATGTCAAAGTCTTTGATGATATCAAGGGCGTTTTCGCTTGACAATGATTCGTTATAAGTAACAACATTGATATGCTGATTTATGCTTTTGAGCCTGTCCTTTGCCGAAGCGACTTTCGGTCTGCCTACGTCTTTGACGCCGTGGATAATCTGCCTTTGCAGATTCGATTCGTCCACATAATCGAAATCAACAAGCCCGATTGTCCCGACACCCGCCGCCGCCAAGTACAAAGCAAGCGGCGAACCAAGCCCACCCGTTCCGATAATCAGAACCTTTGCGGCTTTGAGTTTCTTCTGCCCCTCAATGCCTATTTCCGGCAAGAGCAAGTGACGTGAATAGCGGGCAATCTCATCGTTAGATAAATCGTCACTCCCACCGGCTATGGCGGGGACAATCATTAAAACATCGCCGTCCTTTAGCGGAGTGTCTAAGCCTTGTAAGTTCTTGATATTGTCCGAGCCGAGGAAAACATTGACGAAGTCGCGCAGATTTTTCTCATCAAGAAACAAGTGCTTTTTAATCGCCGGGTACTGCTCTGTAAGATTTTGCAGAGCGTCCCCTGCCGTCGCGCCTTGCGCACCGATTTCCGAATTACGCTCCGTAAAAGAACGCAGTGCCGTCGGAATTAAAATTGTAACTGCCATTATTCTTTCTCCTTTGCTATTTCATCTGAATTAAAGTTTTCTCTATCGTCCGACAACTCCCAACTCGTAAAATTCCCTGCTTTGCCCTTTAATACCGAAACTATCACATACGAATAAAAAGGCAGAGCGTGTTCCTTGTCATATTCGGACGGCGCGGCAGGGTGGTCGGGGTGGGAGTGGTAAAAGCCTATGATGTCAAGTTTTTGCTCCCGTGCTTTCAGTTCGGCTTTTAGCATATCTTCGGGCGTGATTAGGAATCGGTGGTATTGTTCTGCGTTTTCGCTTGAATTAGCAATCGGTTCAATACTTATCGCATCTTTCACTTCCACGTCAGTACCGCCACCGAACGGCGGCATACCACCGGAAACCACCCTCCCCATAATCACCCCGCAACACTCATTCGGATAAGCCCTTTCGCCCTCATCTTTTATTGCTTCTAAAATCTCACTATTAATAAAAATCAAACTTCATTCCCCCTTAATATAATTGTCAATTGTCAAATATTGGTTCTGTTAAATACCTATAACCATTATCACATAAAATCGTAACGATTATAGAATCTTTCGGGGCAGTTTTTGCAATTTCGAGCGCGGCATGAACATTCGCTCCCGAGCTTACCCCCACGAAAATCCCCTGTTCAACGCTAAGTCGCCGTACCATGTTGTACGCTTCTTCCGTACCGATTTCGATTTCGCGGTCGGCGATTTTTCTATTGAAAAATCCCGGTTTGAGCGTGGTTTCCATGTGCTTCATGCCCTCCAATCCGTGAAAAGGCGAATCGGGTTGCATGAGCGTTATGTTCACATCGGGATTGCCCTCTTTGAGCCGCTTTGCAATCCCCGTGAAAGTCCCCGACGTGCCTGTTCCCGCAACAAAATGCGTTATTTTATTGTCAGTTTGGTTTAAGATTTCCACCGCAGTATTGTAATAATGCGCTTTCCAGTTAGCGGAGTTGTTATACTGGTCGGGGAAGAAATACTTGTCGGAGTCGGACTTCGCAATTTCGACTGCTTTCAAGTACGCACCGTCGGAACTCTCAAGCGGGTCGGTTTCGATGATTTCAGCACCGTAAGCCTTGAGGATTTTCTTACGCTCCATACTCGCATTTGAGGGCAAGCACAGCGTAACTTTATAACCCAAAGCCGCACCGAACATCGCATAGGCTATTCCCGTATTTCCGCTTGTGGAATCGAGGATAATTTTATCTTTCGTGAGCCGCCCATCTGCGATTGCTTCAAGCAACATCAGTTTCGCCGCCCTGTCCTTAACCGAACCGCTCGGATTGAAATACTCGGCTTTGGCATAAATACGGCTGCCGTCCATGTTTATTTCGAGTAGCGGCGTATTACCGACACAATCTAAAATGTTCATCACGCTTCCCCTGTATCCGAGAGTGGAGTAGCCAAATACCTCTCACCCGAATCCGGCAACATTG